>Ga0208040_1000098_pt1 | contig 124273 bp, 130 predicted proteins | sample AD_UKC083_MetaG_FD_184431 | JGI IMG/M metagenome (GOLD analysis project Ga0208040, IMG submission 184431) | Active sludge microbial communities of municipal wastewater-treating anaerobic digesters from USA - AD_UKC083_MetaG (SPAdes) (version 2) | ecosystem: Engineered > Bioreactor > Anaerobic...
GCCATTTTAATGTATGGTGCTTTTACTTCATCAACAAGAAGCGTCTTATTTTTCCGGTCGTTGAGATAGCCAATCGGTGCCACCCCGGGAAAGCGGCCTCGCTCGGCGGCTTCCCGTAATCCTTTTTTAACTTCCCAGGAAATATTTTGCGATGTCCATTGGGCAATCGAGGCCATGATATTTTCTACCAGCTCGCCGGAAAACGATTCGTCAAACTGTTCAACCGCGGAAACGATTTTGACGTCGTGTTTTTTAAGCATGTGTTTGATTGCCCCATAGTCGGCCACGTTACGGCACAGTCGATCCAATTTATGAACGACGATAACATCAACCTTAGAATCATTTTTGGCACGGTGAAGCATCTCCTGCAATTTTGGTCGGTCGACGTTGCGGGCCGATTCGCCGCGTTCTTCATAAACGCCGTTCTCCAAAAAATGCCATCCACGCTCGGTGGCGAATTTATGGCAGGCTTTAACCTGGGCCGGAATGCTTAATTCTCGTTCGGCTTGGCGAGTCGTTGAGACTCGAGCATAGATAAAGTAGTTCATAAAGTTTGCTTAAATGGCGGGGGCTCTCATTGTTGGTGAGAGCCCCGGTGTTTTATTAATATTTTTTAACGTGGTAGACGAGCCTACCAAGAATTGGTATCTCCTTAAACTTGTACATCCTTTTTAGTTCTTTTAGTTCCGGCTTAATTTCCAGCCGATCGCCGCGCGGATGATAATACATAATCATCACGCTACTGGGCGTCTTGGCTAAAACAATATCGCCATTGGCGACTTTGGCATCCCGATCAAAAATAGCGATATCGCCGTCAATAATGCCGGCTTCTTCGAATTTAATTTTTCTGATCCGGATAGAAAAAAAACGGTGGCCTTTGATAACCGCTCGTTTTGGTAAAGCAATTAAGTCTTGGGTTAACTGGTAAGATTTTTCAATATCTCCTTCGGCAATATTATCGAATACCGGCACTTGAACAAACTCGGATTCGAAATCATGGCCGTTATGGTTAACGGTTTTTTTAAATTCATCCAAACCCTCCTCCAATTTCTTGGCCATTTCCGTAACTCGTTTATCGCTGATGTCTCGAATGTCAAAACGGTATTCGGTGGCAATGCCAACCTGATGAATTTTTGATTCGGCCCAGCACTTCACTAGCTCTTCCTCTTTGACGCCATAGGCTTTAGCCAAAGACGGCAGCTGTTTTTTCGAGGGGAAGCTGGCGCCTTTTTCCAGCTGACTGACGTAACTTGAAGAAACATCAAGCCGGTCAGCGATGTCTTTAACTTTAAGCTCTTTAAGCTCCCGTTGGGTTTTTAGATAGGCACCTAAGGTCATAATAGATGAGTTTATCCACTATTCTCAGTTTACCTGATTAATTATTTTTTGTAAAGATTAAGTATTTTTACTTTATCCACAGGCCAGTATTTGACTAATTAAGTAATTTTACTTAATATGACTGTAGAGGTCTAAAAAGGATAACTTATGCGCACTACTCCGACAACCGTCAAGCTCCGCGAGGTCAGGATCAACAAAGGTCTGACCCAGTACCAGCTGGCGCGAATTCTTGGCTTCAAACACAATACCGTCATCAGCCGGTATGAAACCGGCCGGAAAAAACCAAATTTAGAAACGGCACAACGAATAGCCCTCGCTCTTGGCTGTAAGGTCGAGGATATTTTTTTGCTTTAAAAGTCAGCCAATTCAACTTACATAATTTTTAGTTTTAATAGTGAGGTCATCATGAGTGAGGTCGTAAATTACCATTGGTTTGCCACATGTCTAAAGTTAGTCGTGACGAGCAAAGACTTTTGGAAGTCGCCCGTAAATCGCTGGCGGAGTTTTTGGGGCGCGAACCGACGCGCCAAGAGCTTTGGCGAGTCCATCTTTGCTTTAAGCGCATGGCTTTTACGTTGATTGAATACGTTGACCATCAAAGTTATGAGGAAAGAAAAAACAAGCAAAATAGAAAGACTGACGACTAGGATCAAAACCTTGAGCCGGGATGATCTGCTGGAAAGGCGGCTGAAAATTATTGAGGCCTTCAGTGCTGATGATCTTAAAAATCCAGTCACCAAAAAAAGCGTCAGAATCGCCTTAGAAAATATCGATAAGGAGTTGGCCAAGAAAAAGTGAATGGCGCTTCCTTCTTTTCCCGACCCAACCCCGGTGTCGGGAAAAGAGACGAGGTGCTATCAACTTATTTTTATGGCCATTCCAAAAATTAAAGTCAGAGATTTACGCAATGGCGACTGGTATTGGATCAGTAAAACTGTGATTGACCATTACGGCGCAACCATCAAACCAATCGGCATTGCCTTGTATAACTGCCTAGCCAAGCATGCCAATCAGGCCAGTTTTTGCTTTCCCTCACAAGCTTTCATTGCCAAAGAAATCGGCTCGAGCGTCGCCAGCGTCAAGCGCAGCATTGATCAGTTAATCCGGTTGGAATTAATCAGCAAAGAACGCAAAAAATACTGCAACATTTATTATCTTCTGAAATTAGATAGCTCACAGCGAGCTATCTCCCAGATCGCTCAGGGTGAACCGCAGATAGCTCAGGCTGAGCCACAAGATCGCTCACTGGGAGCTACTAACAAGAATAAAGAACAAGAATATATTAACAAGAAGCAGAAAGCTGTGGAAAACTTTCAGGAAGCCAAATCAATCTTGGCGGAAAAAATGTCAATTGACGGAATAAAAATTAAAACCATCAACGGCAAAACGTGTTTCTGGACAGGCAAGCGGTGGTTACCGGAAGCAAAGACATAAAATCTGTTCATCACTGTTTAGGAAGTGGTCGAACCTAAGCCGATGAAAATAATTAATTATAAACAACAATATGACAGAGGAATCTTTTGACCAAGACCAGACTCCTGAGGAGGAAGGAGAGCGGGACGAGGCAGATCAACCTGCGGAAAACCAGCAAGGCCCACAAAACGATCAGCCGGAGGCTGACGAGGAATCGCAGTAGGGGTCTTCTCTGCCAGCCTGATGGAGTAACATTGGGCTGGTTACAGAAGGCCTCTCTCAAAATTTTACACATATGGCAGAAAAACAAAAAGAATTCAAAGTGGGCAACTGCCCAAGTTGCAATGGAATCATCTTTAATGAGGGTAATTTCAAAGATGAAATTTCCTTTTGTATGTTTTGCCCGCATTGTCGAGTCAGGCTAAGAATAAGGGTCAAAAAAATAATCACTGTTGAGATAGCGAAAGCCGATTGTAATTCAGAATAGTGCCCGTTTATTATTTGATGACTGGAGGGAATAAAGCAAAATTTATTCCCTTTTAATTTGCCAATGAGAATGTAAAGTGGAATTTTTGCAAAAAAGCTGGTATTATTAATTTAATTAGTTGACCCCCATGGATTTTTCAGGGGTTATTTTATTAAAATAAATAAATTAAGATGGGACTTGACAAAGAGCATTATTTTTTTGTAAAGTATTATGTCATGCCAGTGACGTTAAATACTGGCAGGAACCTTGACAATTCAAGCAAAATCCCTCTACGAAAGGAGAAACGAAAATGAGTGCAGGTACGAAGAAAGTCATCCTGACGGGTGATCGTCCCACGGGCCCATTACATTTGGGTCATTACGTCGGATCACTGCAAAATCGTGTGGAGCTACAGCATGCAAACCAGCAATATATCATTATTGCTGATATGCAGGCTCTAACCGACAATGCTGAGGATCCGATGAAGATTCAGAGAGGAGTTCTGGAGGTTACTTTGGATTACTTGGCCGTTGGCATTGATCCGAGCATCAGCACGATCTTTGTCCAATCGATGGTTCCGGAATTGGCCGAGCTAACCATGTACTTCCTGAACTTAGTTACGGTTGCTCGTCTGCAACGAAACCCGACCGTAAAGGAAGAGATGAAGCAAAAAGGTTTTGGGGCTAATGTTCCAGCCGGCTTCCTGATGTATCCAGTCAGTCAGGCCGCGGATATCACGGCGTTCAAAGCCAATCTCATTCCTGTCGGTGGTGATCAGTTGCCGATGATTGAACAAACATTGGAAATCGTGCGTCGATTTAACCGGGTTTACGGTCCAGTTTTAGTGGAGCCGGAGGCATTGGTTTCCCAGATCGAGCGACTTCCTGGTACAGATGGCCAGAGCAAGATGGGCAAGTCTTTGGGTAATGCCATTTACTTGTCCGATCCTGCCGACGTAATCAGCCAGAAAGTCATGGGTATGTTTACGGACCCAAACCACCTCCGTGCCAATGATCCTGGCAAGGTCGAAGGCAATCCCGTCTTTAGTTATCTGGATGCTTTCGATCCCGATAAGGATGCGCTGGAAGAAATGAAAGCGCATTACCATCGTGGCGGCCTTGGTGACGTAAAGGTGAAAAAACACCTTATTGCCGTTCTGGAGTCTTTCCTCAATCCGATACGTATTCGGAGAGAGGAATTCGCTAAGGATCCCACCGAAGTGCTTAATGTTCTTCGGCACGGGACTCAAGGTGCCCGGACGGTTGCCGCACAAACCATGAGTGAAGTGCGAAAAGCTATGGGCATCAACTACTTCTAAGAGTAAAAACGAAAGGAGGCTAGCATCATGTCTAGTATTGTCTCGACTGCCATAACAGCAGTGCAGATGATGGTCGGCGACGATGCTAGCCCTGAGCTGGTGGTCGTTTCCGACCCGGGATCTTCCGGAGCAAGGGTGTTGATTATTCGACATCCTCAGAGTGGCCATACCTACGCAGTTAAATGCGTAAAAAATGGCCGAGTCTCTCTGGTTAATGAGATTGCCAGACGCGAGATCATTAAACCATTCCTTAAAGATCATTTGCCGGAAGTTCTGATGATCAAGCAAATCGGGGAATATGAGGTTATGGTTTCTGAATGCAAGGGCGAACAAACATTGCATTCTTTAATCATCAATGCTCTTATGCCCCATGACCAGCTAAGGAAGACTTGGTGTGAGGTGGTTGTATCTTTAGTAAAGACATGGCAGCAGACTAAGCATTACCCATTTATGGATATGCTGTATCCGCGCTACCATAAGACCCGATGCCAAAGAATTATCGATGGAGTTCACTCTGTAGTGATAAACGGCATTAAGATTGCAGATTGCATATCTATGCCGGTCATCATCAACGGAGAAGAATATCCCTCGATCGATAGCCTACTTCCTCAGATAGAGGCTGTTGGTAAACCACAATTCGGCGTCACCTGCCACGGCGATCCCCAACCAAGTAATGTCATTGTTGACCGCAGCCGCTCTTGGTCACTGGTCGACTGGGAATGGTCTGGTAAGCATCATGATTGGCGAACTATGATAAGCCATCTTCACGGATGGTGGCCGACTCGATGTTCGATTTTAATGGTTGAACCGGAAATTCGGATTCAACAGAGAAAACTCAACATCAATTACTCATTATTGGTGCCCTCACACCTCGCAGAATACCAGCAGGAAGCCGCATCAGCGTACCGGGAGATGACCGATTCATCAAATGATTCGGAAGACATTAACCGATATCTAGCGACTCTCTATTTTGGTGAGCTGCGCTTCCTGCAATTCTGGGGCCGGCAAAGCTATTTGGCACCATTTCTTGCAGAGGCAATTAAAGCGGCCGCCCGTCTTACGGGATCTTCCGCACAAGGCGATTCGCCTTTCATCTTCAATCCCACAGAAAGGAGGTAGCGTATATGTATCGACAGTTCATGAAAACTCCAAGTATTGACTTCGTTACCGATGCGTTGCCACACCTACTCACTGAGACCGGTATCGAGGACAACCCTCTCAACTTTTGGATCTGCTATGGAAGTTTCGCACTTAACCAGCAGACTCCAGAAAGTGATGTGGATTTGATTTTTGTCCACCAAATTCCTTCTCTACCAATGAGGGTGCAGGCAAGATACCTCGATCATCCAGTAACAATCTACTCTCTGCCCTTGCGAGAATTTATCGCTGATGGCATCCAAAGACGCTACGGAGGTTATTTCAGCGGCAAGCTGCTTAACCCATTCGTGGCGTTCGGAGGTCTATCAGATTCGGTAAATATAGCAACAGAAACCTTGGGCGGGTTTATCGGCGGCTTTGCGGCAACGATTGCCAAAGAGCAAGGCCGGGAAATCGGAACAAGAGAGAATATCGTTGCGGATTGTATCTTGGCTTATCTGCGCTTGTGTCCTTCCTATCGGGCGTACTTTCTGCGGTACTATATTTCGCCGAATTTCGGGGAAATCTGGGATCGCATGAAAACTGTTATACCGGATGCACTGACCAAAGCCCAGGCAACGACGGCATTAACGAAGGACAGGTTCGAATACTGTTCTCCGTTTTCGCCAGAGGAATTTCATACTCAACTCGTTTCCTGTATTGCTCGGTTCTGGTCATTCGGTTCCTGTTGCCACGGTGGCAATATTAATTTTCCGGACTACTACATCCAGAAAGCCCTTAACTACATTGAAAGCAGAGGGTTGGAGGATCAGTGTTCGGAAATGCTCGACTTCCTCAAACAGAAAGCCACATAAGGAGGTGACGACAATGAAGCTCGATGAATGGCACGCTTCAAGCATTAGCCAATACCTCAAGGATCATGAGGGTAAAGCCAGACAGTTCGGCCTTATCCCATTACTGAAAAACGAAGATAAACTCAGCTCCTTTGGCGATGTAATCGAATCCTTACGACGTCTCGGGGTCTGGGCAATGCAGTTTCCCACTCCTGTTCTGACGGCGCTTCAAGGAAGCAGGGAATTCTTCGTACTGGTTGGGTTCAAGCCATCCCGATTCCACCTGGGTCATCTCACGCTTGCTCAAGAGCTGGTGTGGTATATGAACCATGGGGCAAAGCCATTCTTTATTGTATCTGGATATGAGGCAGGCACCTCACTTTCAGCCGATGAAGCAAGGGCTAAGGTTTCGGAATTCTGGCGAATCATTCGAGTCGTGCAAGGAAAGGATATTCCTGAGCCGGAACATGTGTACTCTGACAAAGAGTGCTTGCAGCTTAGGCTTTTAGAAGATCAGGTTGAGGAATGTGTGCCTACACAAAAAATTCTTCAGCTTTACGGATGGAAAAGCGACATTACGGTTGGTGCCTTACGGATTGCAACAATGAATGCCGCTGCTTTCCTATTCCCTTGCCGACTATTTCCTGACGTTCCGCTTCTTGTCTTATCTGACATTAAGCAGATAACTCATGCTGAGGTGGCTAAGATAGCTGCTCGTAAAATGGGTCTTAGGGTGCCAGCTTTCTCTTACCGAATGCTGTTGTCGAGTCTTCAAGGACCTCGCCAAAGGATGAGCATCAGGGACGAAAACTCAGCTATTTTCCTTAACGAGAGTGTTGGCACGATGGCCGTGAAGCTTCGTAAATGCTTTTCTGGTGGCCGCAAGACTGTTGACGAACAACGTCAATTAGGGGGAAATCCGTTCACTTGTTCGTTTTTCAGGATTTGCAAACTGCTGATTCCTGAAAAACAGGCTCAGGAAATGCTGATTAACTGCGTTTCCGGAAGTGTCATGTGTGGTGACTGCAAGCGGCAACGTCTTAATGAGGCGCTGTGTCGACTTGAACAGTTGTCCGAAAAAACAGTACCTACGTAAGGGGGCGGAAAGCAAAATTTTCCGCCCCCTGTTTCACAAAACCGAAAGGAGGTTTGGTAACATGTTGAATTCATTAAGGGTTAAAACATCTACAGCCGCCCTTGATGCAATCAAGGGTGAATTGGATCGGCTGTACGACCCACCTTCCATTGACGCTCAAGCATTGCGAGAAGCAATAGCAATAAGACTTCAACTTTCCGTTGACTGCGTCGCAGTTGGTAATGGTTCTACTGAGCTGATGAATATTCTGGCGAAAGTTAAAAAGAGCAGTGAGGGAGAAATAATCGTTTCGTCTCCGTCTTTCGTGCTTTATGAGCACCTTGCCAAGCTGTACAACTATCGCCTTAAAGCGACTCCGCTCAAGAACTACCATCACAACCTTGAAGAAATGCGGCGGCAAGTCGGCAACAACACGAGAATCATTTTCCTTGATAGCCCCGCTAACGTTACGGGCTGCACCATCACTGATAATGATTTTCTGTCATTTCTTGATGACCTGCCTAACGACACGGTTGTCGTTTACGACAATGTTTATGCTGAGTATCAGGATAATGGTTCAGACTCACTGATCCGCGACCTGATTCTTAAGCATTCGGCTCCCGTTTTGATCTGCCGATCGTTCTCCAAGGCTCATTGTCTATTCGGCCTCAGAATCGGTTATATGCTGGGGAGAACAGACCTTGTAGAGATGGTTCGTCATTGCGTCATGCCGTTTGGCGTTGGCTCACTCGCACAATGTGCAGCAATTGCCTCTTTGCAGGACGACGCGAACGTAAGCAGGAATGTAGAACTCAACCGCAAAGCCAGAGAGATGGCCTGCGAATCTCTTGAGAAGCTGCATATTGCTTATGTGCCGACGCAAAGCAATGCGTTGCTGATTAATTTCGGTGACAAAATTGAATCAGTCGAATCCTATCTTGCCAGCCGTGGCATTAGGGTGCGTGGACAGTCCAAATGCCGGATCACAGAACACCTTCAGGTTTTCCTGATAGACCCACCATCGATTCAGCCGTTCATTGAAGCGGTTGAAAAATACTTCAGGAGGTAAAATCATGACTCAAAAGAAGGTTATACCCGTTTGTATTGTCGGTGGCGGTTTTGGGAAAAGAGTGTTGTTGCCTGTTTGTGAACTACACCCCTGTATTCGGGTTGTTTCCCTTGTAGTAAACTGCAACATTCCCGAAGACGTCAAAAATCACATCCCGATTTTCACCGACCTCGATGTCGCATTAAGGGAGTCTCAACCGGATCTCGTGTTGATTGCCTCACCTCATGCTTTGCATGCTGACCAAGTCAATACTGTTCTCGAATCAGGTAAGCATGTACTTTGCGAAAAACCACTGGCTCTGCAGTATGAAACAGCGTCAAATCTGAGCCATAAATGTGATGAGCTGGGATTGATTGGTGCCGTTGACTATAGCTTCAGATTTATCCCTGCTCGTGCTTATTTCACCGAATTAATTCGGTCGGGAGAAATTGGAGCGATAAGGATCGCTTATCTTAGTTTCTTTCGCAACGATTTCGGTAAGTGGCCAAGCGCATGGTACTACGATCGCCATCAAGGTGGCGGTATGTTGCAAGCAACTGGATCACATCTGGTAGACTCAGCACAACTGCTGTTGGCCGACCCTGTCTCGGAATTGACTGCGACTATCATAGAGAGCAACGGCATTGATACCGGTTTTACAATCATCATGGAAACCGGAGATGGAGCCGTCTGCTGTATAGCGGTTTCGCATCAAATGCCCGGCTTAGGTAAACACTTGCTTGAAGCGCATGGAACTGATGGCAGCCTGTTATTAGGAAGCGACGGCACAATTGCGAAAGTATCTAACGGTAAAACGTTTCCGTGTCCCGTTCCCGAGTCTTATTTCATCGGATTCGGCAATGAGAAATGGGAAGATAATTCGCGATTACAGCCGACCGCTCGCCTGATCGATAAAGTAGTTTCCTCGATACTTGGATCAACCCCTCTTCAGGACATGAATTTTGCCGTCGCGGCAGCGAATCAAAAACTGCTTTGTGCGGCATGGGAGTCCCACCGCTCGCGAAGGAGGGTTGTCATCAATGAATACAAATGATCAGGGAATACTTGTCGTCGATTTCGACAGAACTGTTTTCGATTCCGACGCGCTTTATCGAGATCTGTATGAATTGTGCGAGGGGCAAGGTATTGACAGAAATCTCCTTGATCCTTCTCTTGCCTTAGTGCCTCCGGCTAATCTGCTGTTCAACTTTTTTCTGATGGTACAAAGAAGTCATGGAATTGAACCAATCAGAATCGAAAAAGTTATGGCGGATATGCAGGATTATGTCCGAGATAAAGGTTATCTGTATGTCTTCGACGATTCAAGACCTTTTCTCGGTTCTGCTATGGAGGCTGGTTGGGAGGTGGTTATCCTAACCTATGGCGATCTTGACTTCCAACACGTTAAGTTTGTCGGAAGCAGGCTCGTCGACTTTTGTCACAGTTTCACCATCACGTCCGAAGTTAAGTGGCTTCAATTAGAAATCTTGGATACTTCGCCGGTCATCTTTTTGGACGACAATCCAAAAAATATCGATGAGGTAAAAACAAGATTTCCAAGAATATTGGCCGTAGAGGTGAAAAGACCGAATAGCAAGTATCAAACCGTTCTTTCCGCAAAGGCTGATCTTGTGGTCAGTCAATTGATCTGGCCACTAAGGTTACGCGAACTGGGGTAGGAAATTCTTTCATGAATACCTACCCCTTCATTTTTTTAAAATCATAATCGCTTTTTGGGCAATTTTTGTTGTACTTACATTATGGAAATCCATCAAGCTAAAACCAAACAAGACTTTGCCTACGTCGCCTCTTTGTTTAACCCCAAGAATAATAAGTACATTTGGCCGAAGTCTTAAACGGCCAAGCAGGTTGAACAAAATTGCAGTCATACCCGACGTTATTATCTTTTGTTAGTAAACAAAAAACCAGTAGGCTGGTAATATCCGTCTATCCGACAACAAAGAAGCAACTATAGGAATGGTTATAGATCATCTGCACCAAGGCAAAGGTTTTGGCAAACAGACTATGAGCTTGATTAAAAAAGAAGCAAAAAAATTAAGCATGAAAAAATTGCGCTTAGAAGTATTCGTAGACAATAAACGAGCGGTTAATCTTTACATACAATCCGGTTTTAAGGCTACGACCAAAGTTCTGATCATGGAGAAGAAAATATAGATAACTTTAATTTATCAAGCATGAAAAAAATCATCATCTCCTCTCACGGATTTCAAAAAAATAAAACTCTGAAAAAGAAGTTGCTGGCCTTATTACCATCAGTAGCTAAAATTTGTCAGTGGCTATTATTACTACCGCCTCCGCAGAGTATAAAGAGAAAAATAAGCATGCGGTTTTAGCCAAGCAGGTACTTGAGGATATGGGCTTTAAGAAAGTGAAATTTCTTGATATTGAATTTGAAAATCCAAACAAGTTAAAAAAATTTGATGTTATCTATATCAACGGTGGCAATCCGTTTTATCTTTTACATCACCTTAAAAAAAGCGGCGCCGATAAAATAATCATTCATCTGGCCAACAAAAGAGTGATTATTGTTGAAATCAGTGGTGGCGGAGTTGTCTTGAGTCCAAACATCAATATAGTTGATTATTTTGATAAAAAAGCAAACGTCGTTAAACTGAAAGATTTGACTGCTTTAAATTTAGTTGTAATGGTTGTAATGGTAGCCTGGCCTGATTTTATTATAAAAGAAGTAAACATTAGACCAGGATTAGAAAAAGAAATTATTTTTACGCAATATTATTGGCTTTATTTTATTTATATTTCATTTCTATTTACCTTTGGTTTTTACAGATTATTTATAAAATATAGAAAAAGTGCAGGAATAGAAAAACAGCAAATATTATATCTTTTTCTTGGTGATGCTTTGTCCGCAAATTCGGCTTTTGTGACAAACCTTATAATGCCGTGGATTGGATATTTCTTTTTGAATTGGTTAGGACAGGTTTTTACAATCACAATGGTCGGGTTTGCGAGTTATGCTATTATTCGCTATCGATTGATGGATATTAGAATTGTTGCTAGGAAAATTTATATTTATTTTGGTATTGCCACTTTTACTTACGGAATGTTTTATTTAATAGCGTGGATTTACCAAAATAAACTGGGCAGTATATTCAGTACGACAGGGTATCTTGTCGGATTAATTATTGCCCCATTGTTTGTTATTGTATTTTATAGCGTTGAACGTTTATTAAAAATTACGGCCAATAAATATTTATTCGTCTCCTTATACAACTACCAGGAAACCATTAATAAACTTACGGATGAACTGAATTACTATATTGATTTGGATAAAATTATCAGCTTAATAGTGGACACGATTAAAAAGACCATGCAACTGGATAGAGCTGGCGTATTGCTCATTAATCAGCAGGTCAATCCGGTTCATTATCAAATCGCCAAAGAACCTGAAAAAATGTCGGCTCGAACTTTATTTTGGCCAGAAGCGGGCTTTTTATCTTTTGTTTAGATTAAACATTTTTCTTAATTCTAAAAAACCAACAATGAGCGATGCTGTTAAGGCAGTAAATATTAATTGTGTGAAACTAATCGAAAAAAGATTAAGCCTCTCTTTCAAAAATGGAAGATAAATCCCTAAAACAAGAAAGGTAATCGCCGTAAGCGCCCAGAGGTTGATGATTTTATTAGTAAACATTCCTAAAGAAAAAATTGATTCTTTGTCTGAGCGAGAAATAAAGGCCAGAACAATATGACCAAAAATCCAAGCCGAGAAAGCAAAAGTTTGAGATTGAACAAGACTTAAATTTTGAGAGCGGGCATAGAAATAAACAGAAGTTACGGCCATAAACAAGACTGCTCCTTTAATTAAAATATCCTTAATGGCGCGATTATCAATTATGCTTTCTTTCGGATTGTGCGGTGGCCGAGAATAGATATTTTTTTCTCTGGGCTCGGCGACAAAACCGGCTGAGGCCGCTAAATCCATAAATAATTCCAAAAGAATTATTTGAATTGGGGCAAAAGGCATAGGAATGCCCAAAAGGGCGGGTAGAAGAAATATTAATATCAGGGCGACTTTGACAGAGAGATAATATTTAATTCCTTTTTGTAAATTATCAAAAAACTTTCTACCTTCAAAAATACCCTGCGTAATGGTGATGTAGTTATCATCCGCCAAAACGACCTCGGCCGCCTCTTTGGCAACATCCGTACCGCGAATACCCATAGCGATACCTATATCCGCGCCCTTAAGGGCCAAAGCATCGTTGATGCCATCGCCGGTTACTGCCACTACTTCTCCGTTTTTCTGGAGCGCTTGAACTATGCGATATTTGTGTTGTGGAGTGGTTCTAGCAAAAACTGAAACGGATTTTACAGTGTTTTGCAATTCTTCGTCTGACAAGCTATCTAAATCTTTGTCGGTTAATACTTTGTCAAATTCTTTCAAAATACCAACTTCTTTGGCAATAAAGCGGGCGGTTAAAGGATGGTCGCCGGTAACCATTATTGTTCTGATACCGGCCTCGGCCGCTTTAGCAATCGTTTCTTTGACTCCTTTTCTGGGCGGGTCTTCAAAGCTTATCAAGCCTGAAAAATTCAAATCTTTTTCCAGTTTGGCAAAGTCAAGATTTTCTTCATTGAAATCTAATTTTTTATGAGCAACGGCAATAACCCTTCTACCTTTGGATGTTTGTTCGGCCAATCCTTTTTTAATATCCTCGCTTATATCACGGCACATGGTAAAAATTTCTTCAGGCGCGCCACTAACAAATAATTCGTATTTATCTCCACCCTTTCTTATTACTGATTTTGATTTTCGGCCGTTGCCTAAATTTCTTTGGCGAAATATCTCTGGCGGTATGTTCGTTATCTTCAATTCCATGGCTTTATTTTTAATCTTCTGTTCCATGGGTGATACGGAATATTGAGAAATTGCGCAAAAGGCTTTTTCTATAATTTCTTTTTCGTTACCGGGATAAAATGAAGCAATTTTCATTTGGCTTTCAGTAATAGTTCCTGTTTTATCAGTGAGAATAACTGTCGCATTGCCCAGGGTTTCGGCGGCTTTGATTCTTTTAACCAGAAAATTATTTTTAGAAAGCGTATAAGCGCCTAGCCCTAATACCATTGTAATAACAATGGGTAGCTCTTCGGGGATGGTGGCAAAAGAAAGGGAAAGGCCGGTTAAGACCATAGTTTTAAAATCTTGACCTCGCAAAATTCCTAAAACAGGAATGAGGACAGAGAAGAATACCGCCAGATAAACTAATTTCCCAGCTAGCGATTTCATCGCCAGTTGCAAAGCGGTTTTTGGCGGCTTTACTTCATTTAGGGTACTAGCGATTTTACCAAGTTTTGTCTTTTTGCCGGTAGCAAAGACTACCGCTTGTCCTTCGCCGGAAACAATCACAGTTCCGGCATAAATATCATCATTATTATTTTTCTCCTGCGGAAAAGATTCTCCGGTCAACGAAGATTCATCAATCTGCAAACCTATGCTTTGTTGGATTTTCGCGTCAGCGGCAATTTTGGTTCCAGAGATTAAAATCAAAATATCATCCGGCACGACATTTTCTGAATCAATTTCAATGATATTACCGTCCCTTAGCACTTTTGTTTTTGGCGCGGCAATTTTTTCCAAAGAAGCGATCGCCTTTTTTGCTCTAAACTCATTATAAACTTCTGCTAAAACCAGCAAAAAAATCACCACAAAAATAGTAATGGCATCTTCAAGTTTCCCCCAAATGCTGTAGAAAAAACCGACAACTAACAGAAGAAGAATCATCGGTTCCATCACTTCATGCTTGGCTATTCCAAAAAAACTGATTTTTGTCGGTTTAAAAATTTGATTGGGACCAAATTCTAAAAGCCTTTTCTGGGCTTCATTTGTAGTAAGCCCTTGATTGTTTTTTTGAGTCATATTATTTATGTTATTATCTCGTTGATTAATTCTTTAATTTTTTCTTTTGTTTCAATAAGCGCTTTCTTGCCTTTCGGGGTTATTTTGTAGTATTTCCGTTTTTTCCCTTCAATAGTTTTCTGATGGCATTTAAGATATTTTTCTTTTTCTAATGAATGGAGGATCGGGTAGAGTGTACCAGGACTAAGCTGATATCCATGCCTGCTTAATTCTTCTATTAACCAAAGGCCATAAACTGGCCGCTCAGTAGCATGATGAAGAATATGTATTTTTATAAAACCAAGGAAAAATTCGCGTATCATATTATTTTGCATTTATAATTATCGTATAGCGTTATCGGCATTCAATATAGCAAACAAAATAAACAATGTCAAATAAATAATTAAGTGGAAAGTCTATAAAAGAATTCGCCGCCAAAACTAAAATTTGTTAAAATATTAGTAGTTCGCAAAGCGAATGAAAAACTTGAAATCGTCCTTTTCGCTTCCGCTTCAAGGCGAGGCGGGCGGAAGGGGGGTGGGGGGGGAATTCCGCCCGCCGAGCCAATCGGTCGCAAAATCAGTTCGGATTTTTTCAAATACACACCGCCAATGGTGTATAATAGGTATATACTAAAGTATATACTCAAATATATATGAGAAAACTGGCAGACAAAAATACGCGTAAACTGCAAAAACTGGGTAAAACCAGCCTAGCGGTAACTATTCCCAAAGAAATCATCACCGAGCTCAAATGGCGCGAAAAGCAAAGAGTGAAAATAACCAGAATCCGCGGCGGCTTTGTGGTGAGGGATTACCGGAGCAAATAGGCCCATTCTTTGCGCTGAAAACTTGAGAAAAAACGATGGTTGAGGAGTTGAGAGAAATTTTGGGAAGGTAGGTTAAATAATTTTAATTATATTTATATCATAACCATATGAACACTATTCAAAAAATTTTAACTGGTGTCGTCGCCGTAGCTATTTTGGGCGTTTCGGCTTATCTTTTATTAAATAAGTTTGGTGATTCACAGCCAAACAATCCCTTAGACACTCCGGAAAAAATAGTTTCAGCTTATGAAGGCTTGTTAATAGAGGCGGAGCAAGCCAAAACCGCAAACGCGGATTGTAGCGATAAAAAAGGTTTGGCCAAACAGATAAAATCTCTTGAAGATGAGTTGGCAGATTTGGCGGACAGAAAACAGGACTGGCTGGACAATGTGCCCCAATTGCCCGAAGGGGAGCCAACCTCGGTTACACCCGAAGGCCGGCCGAGCTCGGAAGTGCCGGAACTGACCTCCGATGTCCCACCTCTGCCGGAACTGGGTCCGGATGTCGTGGAGGTGCTTGGCTCGGAAGTACCAGAACTGACATCGGATATCCCATCTCTGCCGGATATAAATATCCAAGTAGTAGATGATTTTGGAAGACCAGTTGAATATGTTCCGGAGTTGCCGGAATTAAATACCGGCCGGCCGGGCTCGGAAGTACCGGAACTGACATCGGATATCCCATCTCTGCCGGAAATTGATGAAATGAATATTGTGGACCCGAATGAACCGATTATAAAAATGGCAGAGCTTGAACAAAAAATAAAAAATCTTTTACAAGAATTAAAAACCCTGTGTCCGGAAGAAGAAAATAAAAAAGCCATTTCTGATAAATGCTCTGATGCCTGCCAAAGGCACAAAGACTGCGCCGCTTATACCGAAGATGTGACTGTGGCTGATTTGACCGACGCTTACAATACTTGCATGGAAGAATGTCCGACTTGGCCCAAAGAAATGATCAAATGTATCAATGCCGTTGATATCAAAACTCCCAATGATTGCGTGAGTTTTGTGCAGTGTCAGTTGCCTCAATTGTATGAAGAGAGGTATCTAGAATAAGTTATAACCTTTGGCGTATTCATAATTTATATATGACGAATATGACGACCGTCTGAACGCGTAGTTGCTCGGAGTAGTATTTTTTGTCTTTGGCGTGGTAGCGATAGTAAAGACAATTAGAAGATACCTTTTGGCAGGTTTCTATTATAGGACCTGTTTTTTTGCGGGGAAAGTGGTAAAATATAATCATAATAATCAATGTCAATAATAAATAAATAATAATAAAAATATGCAAAAATCTTTTAGTACGGAAGAAGCCAAACAAATCGGCGAACAATTGGGCATTGACTGGAGCAAATTTGATGTGGAACAATTTCGCCGAGGCCTGGAAGTGGAATTGGAGCACGGCACAATTAATGCCAAGACCAATGTGACGGGCGATGAGCCTTTGATGACCGGCAAGATCGCGCTGGCGCATTTGAACGAACTGCCGGATTATTATACCCGTTTGGCCAAAATAGAAGGAGAATAATCAAGACAATAAGAAAAAGAGTTAAATTTTATTTTAACTAATTTATGCCCACCGGCGATAACCCCACTTGTGATGCCTCCTTAAATTACGACGAAAAAATTGGAAATTAAGTCGCTCAAAAATCGATTTGTTTTTAGGCTGTCCAAGATGTTTTTATTTAAAAAAATAAAATTAACAATAATTAAATAAATAAAAACCATGAACACAAAATTGTTAAAATTTTCCACTTTAGGGGCATATGTCGTGATGGTTGTAGTCAATGCTCTGGCAATGTGGCTTCCGATTGCCGGACGAGAAACCGGGGAAATATCGGACAGCTATCCCAATTTGTTCGCGCCGCCTGGCTACGCCTTTTCTATTTGGGGGCTGATTTACACGCTTTTGGCGATTTATGTCATTTATCAACTGGGGCAGGAGAAAAATGAATCAGTGGCGCGAATTAACCGCCTGTTTGTTGCTAACGCTTTATTAAATGCCGCTTGGATATTTGCCTGGCATTATGATGTCATCTGGCTCTCGGTTCTGCTGATGGCCGGATTGTTGTATACGCTTATTCGGCTGGCTGATATCTTGCGGGTTGGCAAACTTGATAAAAAGGAGAGGTGGCTGGTGCGCTTGCCGTTTAGTGTTTATTTCGGCTGGATTACTGTAGCGACAATCGCCAATATTACCGTTTTTTTGGTTAGCATCGGCTGGAATAGGTTTGGTCTTTCCGAAGTTTTCTGGACCGTCGCCGTCCTTTTGATCGGAGCGCTGATTGGCTCATGGCGAATGTGGAAAGATCGCGCCATTGCCTATGGGCTGGTGCTTATTTGGGCTTACACAGCGATTCTTTATAAACATCTTGCTGAAAGCGGATTTGCCGGAGAATATCCGACAGTTATCGGCGCCGCGATTCTGTGTCTGGTGGTATTTGCCGGAATGATTGTATTTATCGGTATTAAAAAAAATAAATAATCTATTTATGGCAAGAAAATTGATGCCAACACCAGATTTTATATTGACCTTGATATCAAGATGAAAAAAATCATTGGCTGGGACTATGGCCAGAGACAAGGATTGGAACAAAAATTGCCCAACCCTAATCATCAGCGAATTTTCATTTTGCCCGGGATGCGCCAAAAAATTCGGCCATAACTATCTCGTCCTTTTTGCCAAAATTTAAAGTTATCCCACCAAGCCAACGCGAAAAAATGACGTCTTTCTCGAACTAAAATACGGGGAGAACGTCATTTTATATTTGACCATTTGATAAAGCCAATTTTTGAGATATAATACAAACAAATAAACTACTTGGATATGAAAAATAAACTTTTATACTGGATCCCGAAAATTCTAACCCTACTGCTGGGCGGATTTTTTATTATATTCGGCGGATATGATGACAGCCCCGGCTTGCAAGGGATCGGCCTTATTCTAATTATCGCCATTATTGTTGTTATAATCAGGGGCCAGAAGAAAAAATAACCCAGATGATTTTTGAGCATCAATCAAAAAATAAAAAAATTTTGCTTATTACTTCACTCATTATTTTAGTGTTGGGCGTTTTAATGGTTTTCTACTCAAACGTTATTTTCCAAGAAGGCAATCCTTGGCCGCAAATTAAAGGCCTGGCCCAGTTAACTTTTGGCAATCAAGATGTTGTAAAATTGGATGCTGAAGAAAATAAATATATTACTAAAAGCAATAACCAAGAGCTCATTAAGTCGTTTATGAAAGAAAAAGGTTATGATTTTACCGAACAAATGGGCTCGGGCTATTTTTTTCAAAATGATCTTGGTGATAGACTGGTTGCTGTTCATAAATTTTATTCAAGATTTTATTCTGTTTGGACAATATCTGAAACAAATAATTTAAAGGAATCCATAGAATGGATTAATTATAAAAACGAGGAATACGGTTTTGCGATGAGCTATCCAGAGTTTTCAATAAATAATTATTTTTGGGGAGCTAATTTACCAGAAGAATTTTCGCCGTTGGATTTATTGCTACCTAATCAAATTTTAAATAAAAATAATAATTTTTATCTTACTCAAAAATATAATTTAGAAATTAATCAGCAAACGGGAGAATTAATAAAAACGAAAAATACATTTATTCCCGAATACAGGGAAAATAATTTTTCCTATCCCTTGCCTTGGCATATTGTTATTTTTGATGTTGAAAATGAAACAGATTTAGATTTGCTAATTAAAAATAAATTGGGCTCTGGTTGTAATTTTAAGTCAAAAATAGCAACCAGTTTTGCAAATAATTATGGAATTGAAATAAATGGTGATGGAAAAGATTTGGGCTCTACAAATTGTCCAGTCAATTATGCGAATTATATAATTTATAGCCCGGTTGTAAAAAAAGTTGCTTTTTGGAGTATTGGACAAGAATGTAATATCGGATTAGGATTTGGCTATGATAATTGTTGGGATGGAAAAATAGCCGATTCTTTTCATTTTTATGATTACAATTTTGTTTTTAATCGCGAACAAAAAATTACAATTACCGAAAACAGCAATAATCCAGCTAATAATTTATGGACAACAACGACCAATAGTGATGGAGTAACCTACCAATATCCCAAAGAATTGCTGGCAAAATACATTAGTGTCATCAAGTGGCCGCCAGTCGTGAAAATAGAAACAGGTACCTATTCATGCAAAACTACACCGCCGGAAGTCAGCCGTATATCAGACATAACCTCAAAACGAATGGTTGATGACCGCGCCTATTGCGTGAATGTTAAACATGAAGGCGCGGCTGGCAGTGTTTATTCATCATACGCTTATACTACCGTCAAGAACAATAAGCTCATAAAAGTTAGCTTTACTCTGCAATATCCTAATTGCAATAACTACGACGATAAGCAAAATGAAGCTTGCGTCAGTGAAAGGCAAGCTTTTGATGTTGACTCGACAGTGGATAGAATTGTTCAGTCAATTAAATAAGAATAATCAATGACCTCATACAAACACACCCAAATCGGATATCTAATGATAATAGTCACCCTGGCGGTGCTAGTGTTTTTTGCTTGGGTCCAGATTACAGCCAGAGCAGAGCCTCCTTCAGTCGACTCTGGCGCAAACTTTCTTGTCACAGCGACGATGATATTGATTCTGTTTGTTTTAGCCTCCTTTATGACGCTAACAACAGCTATTGATAAAAAATATCTTCGGCTTAGGTTTGGCTACGGAATATTTAGAAAAAAGTTTCTGCTTAGTGACATAATATCAGCCAAGCAAGTAAAAAATCACTGGTATTATGGCTGGGGGATCAGATTATGTTTGGGGTCCAAAATGTGGGTTTACAATATTTCCGGTTTTGATGCAGTAGAAATAGTTATGAAAAACGAAAAAATTTATCGTCTCGGGACAAATACTCCCAACGAATTAGTAGCGGCAATCCAGCGAGCCATGCATAGCTAAAGTCTAAAGAGAAATACGACCCGGTCTAAATGACAAGCGAATAAATAGCCAATTATACCGCGCCTAGAAATCAAGGGCCGAGTCGTCAATAAACGAATTTATAAATATCTTGACTATTTAATCACTCTTTGCTATCCTAAACAAAGATTGTTTTTAAAGTTAATAATTGCTGATACTGGAATGAAAAATAAAAATAATAGCCGACAATTGACAATATTATAGTTAAGCGACGGCCAGCTAAATTGTTTGCGTTTGGGGCTAATCAGTGAAAAATAAAAATCACTTTTTATCCCCGATCAATAAACCGTACCTTGAAACCAAAACCAACCCAACCGGAGGAAAAAATGAACCACCTAATTCTTGTCCGACACGGCGACTACAGCCATACCGGCCAGCTCAATAATCGAGGAATAATTCAAATTGAGTCCCTGGCCCAAAAAATAAAAAAGTTCTCCAATGGCAACCGAGCCTTAATTCTGACTTCGCCAGCCGACCGTGCTCGGCAGAGCGCAGAAATATTGGGTCGCAATCTTAGCGCCCAATTGATAACCGAAAATATTTTGTGGTCGGATTGCGACCACATGGAAAATTTTGAGGACGCCCTGGAGCTGGTCCGCGCCCAATCGGACCAGACCGAAACCCTGATTTTGGTCACTCACTATGAATATGTGGAATCTTTTCCCGCCTATTTTGCCAGACAAGAACTAGGTGTCAATTTGCCTTGTTGGGTTATTAAGCGAGGCGAGGCCTGGGTTATTGATTGCCACCAAAAAACAATTTCCCGGCTCCAACCGCAATACGAAGGATAAACTCTAAGCCCATTGGTATTTAATTACCAATGGGCTTGTTTTTATAAAATAATCAAAAAGACTTGTTTTTTCTCCTCTTAAAGTGTGTTATAATATATTAAAATATTAACTACTAGAAAATGAACCGGTCTTGGTTTAAATTAATCTCTTTGTTCCTGGTCTTAACTGGCTTTTTGACTACCGGTTTTGGCTGTAAATTAGTGGGGGGCGAAGTTAAAGAAAAATTAACGCCGATCACCCTGGACTACTGGCGAGTTTGGGACGATGGCGACGCTTTTGATGAAATTATTGCCGAATATAAAGCGCTCCACCCCAACATCACCATTAACTACCGCAAGTTCCGTTACGAAGAATTTGAAAAAGAGTTGTTGGAGGCGCTGGCAGAAGACCGCGGTCCGGATATTTTTTCTATTCACGAAAGCTGGCTCAAAAAATATCAAAGCAAAATCGCTCCGATGCCCAAAGAAATCAGCCTGGTTTATCAAGTGACGAAGGGTAATCTGAAAAAAGAAGTGATTCCGGAATTACGCCGCACCGCCACCCCGACTCTGCGAGAAATTAAAGATAAGTTTGCCGATACAGTCTATCAAGATGCGGTTATTAACGAAAAGGTTTATGGTCTGCCGCTGGGCCTGGAAAGTTTGGTAATGTTCTATAACCGCGACATTTTAAACGCTGCCGGTGTGGCCGAGGTGCCTAAAACTTGGGAAGAGTTTATGTCGGCTGTGCAAAAAACCACTCGCTTTGACAATCAGGATAATATCACCCAAGCCGGCGCCGCTCTCGGTACTGGCAGCAACATTGACCGGAGCTTTGATATTATTTCCATTTTAATGCTGCAAAACGGCGCAACAATGATGGAGGGCAACCAAGTGGCTTTCAGCAATCAAAGCGCCGGTAAAAATTTGCCCGGTTTGGAAGCGCTTCAGTTTTATACTGACTTTGCCCTAGCTACTAAAAATGTCTATAGCTGGAACAAGGATATGCCTTATTCTTTGGACGCTTTTTTGACCGGACGTCTGGCCTTCTTTTTTGGCTATAATTATCATTTGCCAACTATTAAAGCACGCGCCCCTCGGCTCAATTTCGCGATTGCCCCAATCCCTCAGGTCAATGTCAGCGCGCCAATCAATTATGCCAGTTATTGGCTGGAAAGCGTATCGGCAAAATCAAAACACTCGGCTGAGGCATGGGATTTTATTATTTTTGCCACCACCAATGAGCGAGTCAAGTCTTATTTGGATAAAACCCAAAAACCGGCGGCGCTAAAATCATTGATCAATTCCCAACTGGAAGACGAGTATCTTTATGCCGCCTCCACCCAAACCCTGACTGCCGTCAATTGGTATGTCGGCCAAGATCCTTTAGCCGCCGAAACAGCGCTCAAAGAAATGCTGGACCAACTATCAGAGGCGATTGATGAAAAAGAATTCAAAAATATCATCAATAACGGCATCAGTAAAATTAACCAAACCCTACAATAAATGCGTCAATATTTATTTTCTTTATTGATTGTCGGCTTAATCGGCGTAGCGATCGCCACTCCGATTAGGACCTATGGTCAAACCACTCTTATTCCCCAAAGCGGCTCTTGCGCCGATCGTGGCAATTGCACGCCAATAGACTTTGTGGCTTTATTTGTCAGGGGCGCTGATATTATTGTCGGCCTAAGCGGCACCGCTTCCATTTTAATGTTTGTCTATGGTGGATTCCTAATGATTACCGCCTATGGCAATGACAGTCGAATTAAACAAGGTAAAGACGCCATCGTCGCCACGGTTATCGGCATTTTGATTGTATTATTGGCCTGGACTTTAATCAATCTGGTAATTACCGCTTTATATGGTGGTTCGCCCGAGAGCGCCTGGTATCAAATTACTAATGGGGGGGGATAAACCCCCAAAATGGACCCCCGTCTAATTTCCGCACCGATGGAGAATTTTAGATAATAAAAAAAATAAAAAAATAAAACTTAATCATAAATTAATAATTAATTAAAAACCATGAACAAGTTAAGGGGAGAAGTTGCTCTCGTGGTGATAATTTTCACCCTCCTGATTTTACCGCAAATCAGTCTGGCATCGGCTGTTAGTGATGCCACAGAGTTAATGCAGGACACATTCAGCGACAGTTTGGGGACAAGCAAGGAATTGCCTGAGGTCATCGGTGACATTGTTAAAGTTCTGCTTGGCTTTTTAGGTATTTTGGCCGTCTTATTGATTATGTGGGGCGGCTTCATTTGGATGACTGCGGCCGGCGATGACGGCAAGGTGGACAAAGCAAAAAAATTGATTGTTTCCGGCATTATCGGTATTGTAATTATTTTCTCCGCTTATGCCATTGCCAGCTTTGTCATCAATCAAATTGCCACCGCTACCGGCGCCCAAGCATAAAAATAGTAGATAAACAATTTGCCTAAAATAAGCAAATGGGTTATAATTAAACTGTAGACATTCATATAAAATTAATAAATAAATTCCTTTTGCGTTAATTATAAACGCAAAAGGAAGGGAGTGAAACAATGAAAAAAAATATTTCCACCTTTATTGTGGTGTTATTAATGACTGTCTTAGTGACGCCAACAATCGCTTTGGCCACTGACAGTGGCGAGCCTTTGGAAAATTGGGGACTGGATGCTGCCGCTGAGTTTGGATTGGGTAACACCGGTTTAGTCGAGACTTTGACTCAGATTATTCAGGTATTACTGGGCTTTTTAGGTATTTTGGCCGTGCTCTTGATTCTCTGGGGCGGCTTCATTTGGATGACTGCGGCCGGCGATGACGGCAAGGTGGACAAAGCAAAAAAATTGATTGTTTCCGGCATTATCGGTATTGTAATTATTTTCTCCGCTTATGCCATTGCCAGCTTTGTCATCAATCAAATTGCCACCGCTACCGGCGCCCAAGCATAAAAATTACGAGCTTACTTGTTTATAATAAAATCCGCCCTCAATATTGGGGGCGAATTTTATTTACTTTACCAATAAAAACCGCTATAATAAAACCAACAAGCAGTTAATATTCACCGTATGAAAAAAATATTTTTTTACTTTATTTTAATGGCGGCTTTGGCTACCATCACCCTAATGCCAGCCCTAACCGCTTTGGCCACCGGCGCCCTAACCAGTTTAGAAGGAGCCACACCTGAGGAAATTAAAACCCAAGGCGGATCAATTGAAGGATTGGTGGCCAATATTATCAAAGCACTACTGGCAATGATGGGGGTGCTATTGCTAATTTTAATAATCTACGGCGGTTTTATTTGGGGCACTGCTGGGGGCGACCCCAATAAAGTAAGTAAGGCCAAGGGCATTATTATTTCGGCGATAATCGGCTTATTTATCACTATGAGCGCTTATGCTATTACCTTATTTGTGATTGACGCCATTATCGGCGGTAGCACTACAAATGGGTCATAGCACCATAAATTAAATGTTAATAATTTCAATATTATCGCTATGAAAAAAACTTTAATTATTTTGTTAGCCTTAATTCTGATTATGCCCATGTTAGTCCAAGCCAGCGCCATGACAAGCAAATTAAAAGCAGTGGCCGGTCAAGCCGGCCTGGGTTCCGGAGAAACCAATCCGGAAATAATAATCGGCCGGATTGTCCAAACGGTTTTAGCGATTCTGGGCGTGGTATTTACCTTGTTAATCGCTTATGGCGGGTTTTTGTGGATGACTGCCGGCGGTGACCCCGGCAAGGTAGACAAAGCCAAGGGCATGATTAGCAATGCCATTATTGGCATTGTAATAGTATTTTTGTCCTACACTATAAGTATCTTTGTGATTAAACAATTAGAAAAAGTCACTACTGGAGGAACGGGTGAAAAAGATGCCGGAGGTTTTCAAACAGAGGATTAAAAAAATAAAAAAATAAAAGCCGTAAAACCAATCTGGTTTTACGGCTTTCTCTATTAATAGAGAGTATAGAGCCAATCTGTTTTCTGGCTCCTGATTTGGCCGGGCGGATAAAACTCGCAATCCCGCCCCTCCTCGTTGATGGAAAATCCAGCCGAACCTATCCGGCGCAAATCAGTATCAGCTGGATTGATAATTTTAAACACTTCCACCTGATACTCGCCGGGTAAGAGCGCTATTTTATCAAGATAGCTCTTGGCCGGCACTTCAATCCTAGGCAAAATCACTTTGCCATCATAAGCGCTACGAAACATTATCACCCGAGTATGGCTCGAGCGATTGACAATTGTCCCGTGCTGGGGCTTATCAATGGTGCTCCAGCCATAGCCCCCAGAGCCACGTCGGCCCCAGCCGCCATAAGACTCATTATCAGAAATGGTCTTAATGGCTTCCAAGGTTTCGGTGCGCGCCTTAGAGTCGCTAATACTCCCGGCGCTAATAGCCGCCGCATACGGACCAGCCGGACCATTGATGCCCAGCGCCCCTGCCTGGGAAGGATCAATTTTGGCGGTCGGGTCCACCTTTTTTAAGGCCTCCCGACCGGAAAACTGAAGGAGTTCCCCATGGCTGGCAAACGGGGTAGAGGTGGTGCTGCAACCAAAAGCTGCAACCACTGCCAACAAACAAGTCGCCAAAAACATTTTTCGCATTTCGCTCTCCTTTTTCTCCCCTTGGGGAGTTTTTAAATGTTCAAGAAACTCAACAATATATTATATCAAACTATTTATTTTTTGTCAATAAATAAAAGGGTGATAATTTTTTTCAAATATTCAAAACCGGTTTTAAGCAAGTTAACCTTGCTTTTTCTGGGACTAAACTGATTTTCTTGCCAAATTACCGGCATTTCCTCAATTCTCAACCCTTGCTTTCTGGCCCAAAAAATCAGCTCTGTATCCAAGAAAAAACCGTCATCCTTGGTAAAATTAAGCAATTCTTTGGCTTGATTGTCCAGCGCCTTAAAGCCACATTGCAAATCTTTAACCTTTAAATGAAGCATTAAACCGGCTACCAACCGATAAAGCCAGGAAATCAATCGCCGTTTAACTGACCGCTGGACTATTGCGCCAGTTACAAATCGCGAGCCGAGAGCCAAGTTATTGCCGGCCAAAATTGAGGCCACCAGCCGATCTAATTGCTGGGGCGTCACTGATAAATCAATGTCCATAAAAATATAAATATCCGCCTTAGCGGCTAAAAAAACCCGGCGCCAGGCATTGCCTTTACCCTTCTCTTTAAAAAACACATACTCAATTCCGGGCAAGCGACCAGCTAAATTCCGACCGATGGTTCCGGAATTATCGGTTGAGGCATTATCAGCAATCACAATTTTAAAATCAGAAAAATTTTGCCGGCAATAATCATAAACCGCCAAAGCATTAGCCGCTAAGATTGCTTGTTCATTATAAATTGGCAACACAATTAAAAGTTTCATAAAACTTTATAGCTAAGCGCCTCGCTGTCGCGGTCTATTTTTTTAATTTAATTATTTTGCTCCCAGTTTTTAAGCAAGGCCAATTAGTCAAAAATCGGCGCGCCCTTTAAGAAAAAACCGGCCAAAACAAGAAAAGTAATAGCCCGGCTATTACTTTATGAGCGATTAACCAATTGATTGCTTTGACCAACATTAATTTTTTATTTTGCCAATTCGGCTTTAAAAAAATCAACCCAGGGCACGCCAGCCGGTTCACGCTTATTCAAAACAGCCAAATAAAAACTCAACCAAGATCCAAACGATATCGCTTCCGCCGCGATCATCAATCGATTATCGCCCTTAATGGCATACTCAATAAAACCAAGGCCCTGCTTCTTTAATACGGCCTGAGTGGCTGATACCCGTTTTTGATTGGCCGGCAAAGACAAATTAGATGTTAAAAATAAAAACTTAAGCCGGCGAGAAATGCTAACCGGCAACTCCAATCCTTCCAATAAATGATGGTTTAATTCCGGCAACAAATTATACCAAGCCAAATTTTTGGCGCTCTCATTAAGCTGATTGGTCAAAATATGGGCATTGGCCGCCAAATTGTCGGCTGCCACTATCACGGGCAAGCGGCCAGCTAATTCTCGGGCAATGCGTTTGGCCGGATTATTTTTTATTACTAAATCCAAACCAAATAAATTATTTAATCCTTCCAAATGTTCCACAATTCTGTCCAATTCCGCTTGACTAATCGTTAATAAGCGTAAAGACTCAAACAGCGCCAACAAAGCGCCCAGCTGCAAGCCAACGCCATAACGAGGCTGGCCGGAAGGATTTAATTTATTATCCAATTGATAAAAAGGTTGTTGTTTTTTCAAGGCCCAACGCTTTAAATGCCCGCCAGTGGCCAAGCAAATCAGCTTGGCTTTTCGACTCAATGCCTGCTTAAAACAGCTTAGGGTTTCTTCGGTATTGCCGGAATAGCTGCAAATGATAACCAGAGTCTGTTGGTTGACAAAAGCCGGCAACTGATAATTTCTCACCAACACAAAAGGCACCTTGATTGACGCGCCATAAACACTGCGAATTAATTCTGACACCAAATTCGAACCGCCCATCCCGCAAAAAACCACTTGGGAAAAACGACGATAGCGAGTCGGCAAGGATTGCTGGCGAGCCAACTGCCAACTGGCGCTAAGCTGACGAGACAATAAATGAATTGACTCTGCCACTTTAAACTGATTGAATTTTTCCCAATCAGCCTGCTTATTCATCTTGGCCATACTAAAAAGTTAAAAATTATTTACTTTAATTCTAACAAAAATAACCAAAAACGACAAAAGTTCCTCTTGATTTTTAAGCCTTTTTAGGGTATAATAATTTTAAACCGTCTCTAAAATAATTAATGAGATTTTTTATGTCCGGACACAGCAAATGGGCGACTACCCATCGCCAAAAAGAGGCCAAAGACGCCAAACGGGGAGCGATTTTTACTAAATTGGGCAACTTAATAACCATTGCCGCCAGAGAAGGAGGCGGAGATTTAGATACCAATTTTAAACTGCGCTTGGCCGTTGATAAGGCCAAGGCGGCCAATCTGCCCAAGGACAATATTGACCGCGCCATCAAGCGCGGCGCCGGCGCCGATAAAGATGCCCACCTGGAAGAAATCGCTTACGAGGTTTTTGGTCCGGCCGGAGCCACTTTTATTGCCGAGGCCATTACTGATAACAAAAATCGAACCAGTGCCGATATAAAAACAGCCCTCAATAAGGCGGGGGGCCAATTGGGCGGACAAAATAGCGTGATGTGGATGTTTGCTCGCCAAGGCTTGATTGTTATTGATCAGCACGACTTGCCCAATAATCCTGAAGAGCTGGAACTGAAAATAATCGATGCCGGCGCCCAAGACATTATCAAAGACGAAAGCTGGGAAATTTATACCACTCCGGACCAACTGCAAAAAACCATCACTCAGCTTAAATCGCTTAATTTGACCATCAAAGAATCCGGCTTGGTTTATGTACCCAAAAAAGAATTAATCTTAACTGATCCGGAAAGCCAAGCCAAGGTAGAAAAAATATTTTCCGCCCTGGAAAACTGCGACGATATTAATAATGTCTATACCAATGTCAATTGGTAGACAAAAAAAGATTATTTTAGGCATTGATCCGGGTCTAGCCGATACCGGCTATGGAATAATTAGCGAAGAAAAAGGGAAAATCACTTTATTGACCTGTGGTTCAATCAAAACACCCGCCCGAGTTCCGCTGACCAAAAGATTGGAAATTATTGCCAGAGAGTTAAAAAAGATAATCAAAGACTATCAGCCGGACAGGGCCGGCATTGAACAATTGTTTTTTTGCAACAACGCCAAAACCGCCATTGCGGTCGGTCAAGCTCGGGGAGTAGCGCTTCTAATCATTGGCCAATACAAGATTCCTCTCTTCGAATACACTCCGCTTCAAGTCAAGCAGGCCGTCACTGGTTATGGCCAAGCCGATAAAAAACAAATTCAACAAATGGTTAAACTGATTTTAAATTTAGAAACAGTTCCTAAGCCGGATGACGCCGCCGATGCGGTGGCAATAGCAATTTGCGCCTTAAATAATTCTATTAATCGTCACTTGGTGTAACAATGAATTACCAGAAAGAAAATACCGCCTACGGTTTTAAGCGCCCCGGCCAGTCTCGATTTGTGATTATCGCCCCTCATGCTGCCGGGGACGACTTAAAAACCGGCCCAATCGCCAAAAAACTAGCCGACAGTCTAAACGGCTGGCTGATTGTAAATAACCGTTATTATAAAAAAACCAATCGCCGCGCCACCAAATATCCAGAATTCGCTGAAGATTTTAATCGTTTGAGTTGGAGCAAAAAAAAGAACAAGTATTTGTGGGCCAGAAAAAAACCGGCAATGAAAGAATTCTATCAAGATATTTCCTATTTTTGCGACCAAATAAAAACCGCTTTAGATTGTCAGGCGGCGGTTATTTATCTTCATGGCATTAAAGACAAAAAAATCGGTATTGATTTGGGCGCCGGAATCAAACTAATTAAAGAATCAAATCATTTTCTGCGTTCAAAATACTCGGCCGACAATAATTCCGGCTTAACAACCCTAAAAATAGGACAAATAAAAAAAATCAAAAAACTATTACAAAATAATTTAAAAAAAGAGTATAATTTAAATGTCAGCGTGGGCAAAAAACACACTGGCTGGAGCAAATTATCAGCCATTCAATTTCATAAGCATCAGGGTCGAGATGATTTTGCCCTCCAAATAGAAATAAATTTTTTTCTGCGACAAAAATCCAACCGGACTCAATTAATAGACCTGCTGTCAAATTCTCTAAAAGAAATTTTTTAAACTATGTTAATTCACCTGCTAACTTTTTCCAATCCCCAAAAAATAAATTCCCTCACTCAAAACGAATTGGATTTACTGCGAGTGGCGGCGCAAAAACAAGGCCACCAACTAGTGGTGATTTTTGCCAAAGACTGCCAAATGAAATTTGACCGTAAGCCAAGTCTCCTAATCAAAAATCACGAGCACAAAAAAATAAATGTTGTTATTGTGAGGGCTAATTTTCTTACCAATATAGAATTTAAAAACTCGCTTATTAGGCAATTTGAATTGGCGGGCATTAAGGTGGTCAATCGCAGTATTGCGGTTAGACGAGCAAAAAACAAACTCAACACCGTGCAAATCTTGACGGAAGCGAAAATTCCCGTTCCTAAAACCTATATCGTTAACCATGCCGAATATTTGGATGATGTCATAAACGATATCGGCCGTTTTCCGGTTATTTTAAAAACCACCACCGGATCGCACGGCAGTGGGGTTTCGATTATTGAAAGCCGCCGGGGGCTTAAGTCAATTATCGATATGATAACAAAAAATCGAGACTCAGAACCGTTAATTATTCAGGAGTACGTCAAAGAATCAAAAGGCAAAGACTTAAGGGTTTTTATTATCAAAAAAAGAATTATCGGCGCCATGGAACGAATCGCCACCAAAAAAGGGGAGTTTAGATCAAATTTCCACCTTGGCGGACGAGTCCGGGTGGCGACGTTATCGCCAGAAGAAAAAAAAATCGCTTTTAAAGCCGTGGCGGCTTGCGGCTTGGATTTTGCCGGGGTGGATATTATTCGGACCAATTCCGGCCCCAAAATTTTGGAGGTTAACGCCAATCCCGGCCTGGAGGGCATTACTTTGGCTACTGGCAGAGATATTGCCGGGGAAATTATCAAGTATGCTGTTAAAAAAGCTTCTTTAAGTAAAAAAAATAAAAAATGAAACCGGAAATCAGAAAGGATTACATCCAAGAAAAATATGTAATCATCGCTCCTAAACGAGGCCGCCGGCCCCACGATGTTGAGCGGCCGGAAAGAATCAAACCGCAACCCAAACAAGCCTGTATTTTTTGTGCCGGCCAAATCGCTAAAGCGGGCAAAAGCATTTTAACCATTAAAGCCAAGAAAAAAACCGAGCCCTGGGCAATAAAAGTGATAAAAAACAAATTCCCCGCCGTCTCAATTGATAACCATAAAGCTTACGGTCACCAAGAAGTGGTGATTGAAACGCCTGATCACATCAAGGAAATTGAGGATTTGTCGTTGTCACAAATAATCGCCCTATTGAAAGTATACGCCAAAAGAACCAAAGCCATCTCCCGTGACAAAAAAGTGGAGTATATTTTAATTTTTAAAAACAATGGTGGCACAGCCGGCGCCTCATTGCAACACGCCCACTCGCAAATATTTGCCACTCAATTTTTGCCGCCCCACCTAAAAGACAAGTCCCAAAAGTCACAGGCATACAAACTAGAACATGGCCATTGTGTTTATTGTGATGTAATAAAAAAAGAAAGAAAAAGTCCGCGACTGGTTTTTGAAGATAAAAATATTATCGTTTTTTGTCCCTGGGCATCAATGCATAATTATGAAATTTGGATTATGCCCAAGCGCCATCTTGATAATATTACTCTCTTAACTTTCGGGGAACAAAAAAGCCTTGCCAGCGCCCTTAAAAAAATACTCAAAAAAATAAACCGGCTGGATTTGCATTATAATTATTATTTTCATCAAGTAATAAACGACAAGGACCAACATTTATATTTAAAAATCACTCCCCGCGGATCAGTTTGGGCGGGAGTTGAAATTGGTTCCGGCTTAATTATTAACCCGATTGCCCCGGAAGAAGCAGCTAAATATTACCGGACATAATAAAATGACCATACCCAAATTAACCAAAAAACAAAGTGGCCAAGATTGGCGAAGCCCCGCTCCACTTCAGCAAAAACATTATTCCAGTCAAGCTAGACCCTTAGCGACTAAGACCAATCTTGCGATTTCAGCCTCTCCGCACCGCCCAAAACAAAGTCGCCACAAAATTAAAAGCTTACTGGGCTTATTGGCGCCCTTGTTAATTTTAGCCGGCTTGGTTGGCGGCTTATTTGTGTTGGGCTTGGTAGCTTGGATATCGCGCGATTTGCCTAGTCCAGATGGTGTTATTAATCGGGCTATCACCGTCAGCACAAAAATTTATGATCGAACCGGCGAAACTGTTTTGTATGATATTCATGGCGACATCAAAAGAACTTTAATTAATTTAGATAATGTGCCAGAACATGCCATTAAGGCGACCTTGGCCGCCGAAGATCGGGACTTTTACCAACATAAGGGTTTTAGTTTAACCGGCATTATTCGCTCAGTGATTAAAAACGTTTTAACCGGCAGTCGAGTGGGAGGATCCACTTTAACCCAACAATTCGTCAAAAACGCCATTTTAACCACGGAAAAAACCTACACTAGAAAAATAAAAGAGTTGATTATTTCCTACCAATTGGAAAAAAAGTTTACAAAAGATGAGATTCTGCAAATGTATTTCAATGAAATACCTTATGGTTCGGTGATTTATGGCATTGAGGCGGCCGCTCAATCTTTTTTTGGCAAGTCAGCCAAGGACATCACCCTTGCCGAGGGCGCGATTTTAGCGGCCATCCCTCAGGCGCCCACTTATTATTCGCCTTACGGCAACAATAAGGACCGCTTAATTGTCAGACAACGTTATATTTTGGATTCCATGGCCGAGCTTGGCTATATCACTTCTGAACAAGCCGAGCAAGCCAAGGAAGAAAAAATTATTTTTAAACCCTTACAAGAGTCCATTATTGCTCCCCATTTCGTGATGTATATTAAAGAAATTTTATCAGAAAAATACGGCGAAAACTTTATCACTCAAGAAGGTTTAAAAGTTTATACCACCTTGGATATTGATAAACAAAAAGCGGCCGAAGAGGCAATAAGAGCCGGCATGGAGGAGAATAGTAAAAAATACGGTTTTACCAACGCTTCTTTGGTGGCTATTGATCCGAAGACTGGGCAAGTTTTGGCCTTAGTGGGTTCAGCTGATTATTTTAATAATGAAATAGACGGTCAGGTTAATGTTGCTCTTCGCCCCAGACAGCCCGGCTCATCCTTTAAGCCAATTGTCTACACGGCATCATTTATAAAGGGTTACACCCCTGATACTATTCTTTATGATGTGGTGACTAATTTTGATACCACCGGCGCCAAACCTTATGAACCAAAAAATTATAATTTAAAAGAAAATGGCCCGGTTACTATTAGAAAGGCGCTGGCTGGCTCATTAAATATTCCCGCGGTTAAGGTCACTTATTTGACGGGAATAAATAATGTTTTGGATTTTGCCGAAGATTTGGGTTATACCACCTTGAGCGACCGGAGCCGCTTTGGGTTGTCAATTGTGTTGGGTGGCGGTGAGGTTAAATTATTGGAACATGTTAATGCTTTTGCCGCTTTTGCTAATGAGGGAGTACAATACCAAATCAGCCCGATCTTAAAAATTGAAGATAAAAATGGCAAAGTAATTTATAAATACAAAGAAGAGAAGAAAAAGATAATAGAACCAGAAATTAGTCGCTTAATCACTGATATTTTAAGTGATGATAATGCCCGTTCTTATGTTTTTGGCTCTGGCAGCAAATTAACTCTGCCCGGCCGGCCAGTGGCGACTAAAACCGGCACCACCAACGACTATAAAGACGCCTGGACTATTGGTTACACTCCGGATTTAGTGACTGGTGTTTGGGTTGGTAATAATAATAATAAAGAAATGAGTCGAGGAGCGGACGGCTCAATTATTGCCGCGCCCATTTGGAATCAGTTTATGCGGGAGTCGCTTAAAAACACCAGTGTTAAACAATTTAACAAACCAGCAAAAATTATTACCAATAAACCGGTTTTAGACGGTCAAGAAACCAGAGAAGTCTCAATTAAACTAGATTCTATGTCGGGAAAACTAGCCACCCAATACACCCCCGAATCAACCATAAAAGAATTAACAATTAAGGAAATCCATAATATTTTATATTACGTCAATAAAGACGATCCTCGGGGTGAGCCGCCATTAAATCCCAGGGAAGATCCTCAATTCAATAATTGGGAGAGCGCGGTTTTAAGATGGGCCGAAGAACAGGGTTATAACCCAGACCAAAACCAATCAATCCCCACTGAGTATGACGATATTCACCTACCAGAAGACCAGCCTAATTTAATAATTATTACCCCTCTCCCCAATCAAACCATCAACCAGCGACAATTAAGCGTTGATTTGAGCGCCTCTAGTAGGCGAGGAATAAAAAAAATTGAATATTATTTAGATGATCAGCTTTTTTATACCACTAACAATAAAGAGGAAGAAACCATCACCCTACCTGATGTTGATAATGGCTATCACACACTTAAAATATCCATTAAGGATGATTTAGAAAACACCGCCTCCCAATTAGTTGAACTTAATTTTCTTCTCCCCCAAGAAATTCCCGTGTTTAATTGGTTAACGCCCGCAAATAGCGCTTTAAGTAGTTTTCCAATCACCCTTCGGGCTAATTTAACAAATTGGCAAAAGGTAGAAAAAATAGATTTCTACTATCAAAAAGTGGGTTCTGATTTAGAACAGTATATTAATCACCTAGAACCCCTGGGGGCTGAAATTGCTCTAATCTGGGATAAAAAACCAGAAGTTGGTGATTATACCATCTATGCTAATTTTTTTGATTATCGGGGCAAAAAATACCAATCAGAAAAAATCTCCCTTACTATCAAATAATCAAAATTACAAAAACATCCGCGGCGGCGGATGTTTTTATTTTTTTTCAGCCTTACTAATAATTATTGTTTAATTGGCATAATAATATAAACATAATCATCGGCGCCGTCCGGCTTTAAAACACAGGGATTACTATTAGTATTTAATTCAAAAATAACATTTTCCGAATCAATATTTTGCAAACCATCTAATAAATATTTGTAATTTAAGACAATATTATTATTATCACCGGTTTTTTCTGTTTCCAATTCAGAAATATTTTCTCCCGTTTGGGCGGAGGAAGAAGTAATAATTAAATTATTCTCCAAAAATTCCAATTTAATATCATGAATCCCACTTTTAGTAAATAAACTCGATGTCTTCACTGCTTTAATTAAGCTTTCTCGGTTTATTTTGACTTTAGTTTTATTTTCGGTGGGTAAAATTTGCGTATAATCCGGATATTGCCCCTCAATCAACCGCGACACCAAATCCACTCCATTATAAGAAAACATTATTTGATTACTGGAAATATAAATTTCAATATTTTCAACATTATCTAAGGTGGTTTCCTCTTTAAAAACACTTAAAGCCCGAGATACCTCCTGAAGGGTTTTAACTGGCACAATAATTTGATTATTATTAGGACTTTCTTTTTCTATGGTTATTTTTTTCTCAGTTAATCGATAACTGTCAGTCGCTGCCATGATTATTTGATTGGCCGTAAAATTCATATAAACACCAGAAATTTCCGGCCGAGTTTCTGAAATTGACACAGCAAACACCACTTCAGAAATTGCCTTTTTAATCTCCTTTGCCTTAATAATATAGGGGTTAACCTTATTTAATTGGGGAATTAAGGGAAATTCAGAACCGGGTTGAGTTTTTATTTTGGTTTTTTGCTTATCACATTTTATTTTTAACTCGTCGTTAATTAATTCCAAATCAATTCTATCTTTAGGAAGAAGAGAAATATAATCCGAAAACAGTCGAGCATCGACTGTAAATTCTCCTTCTGATTCTATTTTCCCTCTAATTCCCACCTGGATACCTATTTCCAAATTAGTGGCTGATAAATTTAATATTTTATCTTGAACTTTTATTAAAACATTACCTAAAATAGGCAAGTTAGAATTTTTATTGGCAATATGACTGACGATGTTGAGTCCCTGATTTAAATTTTCTTGGGTGCAAGAAATTTTCATATAATTTTTTATTTATAATAAATTAATATTAATAATAAGGGGAGTGAATAAGTGTATAAACCGGAATTAATTGAAAAATAAAGGGGAATTTCTTTTTTAAATTGGGGAAAAAGTTAATTTCTTATTGATAAGTGTTGATGTTTATTGTTTATAATTCTAATTATTGAGTTATTGGTAAAAATTATAAACATTTAAGGTTGAGTTATCAACTCTTTATTGGTTTAATTAAGGAAAGCAATCAACTGACTAATTAACTATTTTTACCACTTAATTAAGAGATTATTCACAGTTTTTTAAGAGGTGTAAAGTTTTTGTTTTAAAATATTTATATCTTGTCTTAGTTTATCGTCAATTTTTAGATTTTTAATAATTTTTTCATAAGCATGAATAACCGTAGTATGGTCGCGCCCGCCTAATTCTTGCCCAATAGTGGGATAAGAGGCTTTCATTTCCTCTCTCATTAAATACATTATAATTTGTCTCGGCTCAGCCAAATTCTTTTTTCGGCAGGGACTAATAATATCTTCTAGAGTAATATCAAAATATTCCGAAACAATATTAATAATATGTTTGGGGGTGATGGATTTTTTTTGAGAATTAGTGGTGATGGAGTCGGTGATTTGCTTTATTTCGTCTAGGCTTAGTTTTTTGTTTTGGAGTTGACTATGGGCAATAATTCGATTAAGCGCCCCCTCTAATTCTCTAATATTGTTATGAATCACCGTGGCTAGATAATTACTAACTTCGGAATCTAGATGATAATTTTTTTCTTTAGCTTTGGCTTCAATAATGGCGATTTTAGTTTCCAAATCCGGAGTGGAAATATCAGCAATCATACCCCACTCAAATCGGGAAACCAAGCGGTGTTCCAAGGTAGCAATTGCTTTGGGTGGTCGGTCCGAAGAAATAACCACCTGCTTATTTTGTTGATGAAGTTCATTGAAAGTGTGAAAAAAGGCTTCCTGAGTTTGCTCTTTGCCGGAAATAAATTGGATATCATCTATTAATAATAAATCGACTGAGCGATATTTTTGCTTAAATTCTTCAGCTTTGCCATTTTGGATGGCGTTAATAAAGTCATTGGCGAATTTTTCACAGGAAACATAAAGAATTTTTATTCGAGAGTTGTCGGCCATTAATTTATGGCCAATAGCTTGAAGTAAATGGGTTTTTCCCAAACCCACCCCGCCGTAAATAAACAAGGGATTATAGGTTTGGCCGGGGTTTTTTGAAACCGCCAAAGAAGCAGCGTGAGCCAGTTCATTGTTTTTTCCCACTATAAAGCTGGAAAAAGTGTATTTTGGATTTAAATTTAAACTTTTTTCTTTATTATTTTCGTTAAATTTAACAAAAAAATCATCTCCACGCCCAATACCGTCGAGATTATTATTTTCTACCACCTTTTCAATTTTTTTTGGCGGAGCAGAAAAATTATTAGGATGAGGAGTTAATTCTATTTTATAAACAACTTCTTTTATTTTATTGTCAGTAACGCTCCTTAACGCCTTAACAATGGTTTGATGGTATTTTTTTTCCAGCCATTCTTTAGTAAAGCCGTTAGGCACGGAAATAGTCACTTTATTTTCCTCCAGCGAGGAAATGCTGGTACTTTTAAACCAAGTAGTGAAATTGGCTTTTGATAATAAAAGCTCTAATTCTCCTAGGGCGGCTTGCCAAAGTTGTTGGGGATTCATGGCGGATTTTTATTTTTAAGGTTAACTAAAACAGTTCTATTTTATCACAAAGGTTAAAAATTAGAAATAGTCCACAGCCCCTGAAAATTGTTTACCAACTGTTGATTAGTTGTTGATAATTTAATAACTATTAGCTTAGATCATATTAATATTGACTGTCAAGGGATAAAATGTTATTATTTTTAAGTAAATAAAGATTATTATAAGTATGACTAAAAGAACTTATCAGCCTAAAAAAAGAAAGCGGGCCAAAACTCATGGTTTTCGGAAAAGATCGAGCTCTAAAACTGGAAAAAAGGTTATTAAACGAAGAAGAAATAAAGGGCGAAAATCATTAACACTATAATCCAGGTTTTATGTTGCCTTATAAATTTAGGCTAACCAAAGAGAAAGATTATAATTTAGTTTTTAAAAACGGAAAAAAACTCTCTAATAACTATTTTAGGGTTTGTTTTTTGAAAAATAACCTGGGCCATAGCCGATTTGGGATTATTGTTTCTAATAAGGTGTCTAAAAAAGCAGTGGTTAGAAATTTATTAAAACGGCGCATTAGGGGGGTTTTATCAGATAATTTATCTAATTTTAGCCAAAATCTTGATATAGTGATTAATTTATCTCCAGTGGTAAAAAAGGATTTACCCTTTAATGATTTAAGCGCCGGCTTATTGGCTTTACTTAATAAGATAATTTAATGCCTTGGTTGACTATTTTCCTTTTACGCCTAATAAGGCTTTATCAAAAAACACTGTCTTTTGATTATGGTTGGTTTCGGTTTTTATTTCCCGGCGGTTATTGTCGGTTCCAGCCGACTTGTTCGGAGTATGCTTATCAAGCAATTAAAAAATATGGACCACTAAAAGGAGGAATAAAGTCTTTATGGCGGGTTTTACGGTGTCACCCCTTCTCTAAGGGGGGAGTTGACTTGGTTAAATAATAACATTATTTATGGCGGAAATTTTTAAGGTCATTTTTTATCAGCCCCTGTTTAATTTATTGGTTTATTTTTATAATCTTGTCCCCGGCAACGATATTGGAGTGGCGATTATTGTTTTAACTGTTATTATCAAGTTAATTCTTTATCCCCTATCCATCAAATCCCTTAAATCACAGAAGGCGCTTCAGGATTTACAGCCTAAAATTGAAGCCTTAAAGGTCAAATATAAAAATCAACAAGAGAAATTGACTACGGAAATGATGGCTTTGTATAAAAAAGAAAAAGTTAATCCTTTTTCTTCTTGTTTGCCCTTATTAATTCAATTTCCTTTTCTGATTGCCGTTTATCAAGTTTTTCGAGCCGGTTTAAGTAATGGCAGTTTTGACCAGCTTTATCCTTTTATTACCAATCCCGGCCAAATCAACCCAGTTGCCTTTGGTTTTGTGGATTTATCAAGCCCCCAAATTTTATTAGCGATTTTAGCTGGCGCGGCGCAATTTTGGCAGTCTAAAATGCTTATTGCCAAAAAACCGGAAGTTGTCTCTGCTGGCAGTAAGGATGAAAACATAATGGCAACAATGAATCGGCAGATGACTTTTATGATGCCGATCATGACCATTATTATTGGGTTTAGTTTGCCTGGCGGATTAGTGTTGTATTGGTTTATAATGACATTATTAACCATTTTACAGCAACAGTTAATTTTAAAACGGCAAAAAAATCAATCACCTTCAATTAGCCAAATAAATTAAAATATGGTTATAACCGCCAACAAATTATTGGGCTTATTAGTTAAAGACAAAAGCGGTAGAATTTTGGGTACAATTAAAGATTTTGAGGTTGATCTTGATAACACTCAAATAATCAGATATATTATTTCGCCGTCAAAATTGGTAGAAAAAATTTTAGTGACGGAATTGATTATCGACCAGTCTCAAGTGGTAGAAATTACTGAAGAAATGATGCTAGTGGAGAGTGGTTTGGTCAATTCCCAGGTCAATCCAAAAGAAGCGATTGCCAATTAAAATCAGCAAAAAACCCACCTCCAATATTGGGGTGGGTTTTATAATGAGACAGCGACATTAAGCGGGGGGTTGTTCTTGGCGGGAGCGGCCGACAATTACGGCCAGCGCTTGTTTTTTTAAGGATATTTGAGCCGGCGTTTTTATTATCCTTTTTTCATCGTTGACCAAAATGGGAATTGATTTTTTACTGTTTATAAGGAGAGATTGGCCCTTAAAACGGCTAATATCTGAACCGGCCGACAGGAAGAAGAATTTTTTAGCTTGATTATTGATGATGATTTCTAGTTGGTCGGTTGGCTGGAATAAATGTTTATTGGTTATTTCAATATGGTTGTATTGTTCCAAATTAATCACAAAATTATTATCACACTCCAAAATAATATCTCGCCCGGCAATAACTAAAGAAGTGACAAAATAAGATTGATTGATCTTGCCTAGGTTTATTTTTTTTATTATTCTGGCCGACAAAGTTTCACAGGCTGCCAATCCCTCTGGCACGCCTAAAAATTTTGAAATTTTTTGTTCTTTACCAATCGGAATAATCCCCAAAAAAACATCCAAATCAGCAATAATATTAATCACCTTATTAATAGTTGAGTCGTTGCCTAAAACCACAATAGTATTTTGGCCATTTTTAATTTCATCGGTGATTAAATCGCGAATATTTTTTAAAAACGACAAGCGGTTGATTTTTCCATTTATTCCCAAATCAGTCAGTCGGGTTTCAATTTGTGCTAATAATTTTCGATATTTTTTGTCGGACAAAAATGAATCGTAGATATAATAATACATAATTTTAAAGCATAATCAGCACCTCTATTTTAATAATTTTAAATAAGCCGGTGCTGACAGCTAGACAATATTTATTTTTTTTGATTTCTTACTTCCAGGGACATCTTCCAGGGCGATTTTTTCTTGTTTGATGGAGCTAGGTTTGGCTGATTTTTCTTGCTCCGCCATTTGGCAGTGTCCATTTAAAATCGCGCCGGCCTCAATGTCGATTATTGTCGTAGCCACATCACCGAATATTTTGGCAGTGGCTTTGAGCTCTAATCGGTTGTGAATAAGAAGATTACCCTGGACTTCACCGGCAATAATGGCGTTGCCGGCCTCAATGTTGGCAAAAATAACCGAAGGTTTGCCGACTGTTAAATCTTTACTGGTTTTAATTGTGCCGCAAACCGTACCATCGATAATAATATTGCCATCCATAATAAAATCACCCTCTACCCTGACCGAGGGGCCAATGATAGTCTCCTTTTCTGGGTTGCCGGGGCTTTCTTTAAACATATGATTTGGTTTATTTTTTTAAATATCAATTGAATTTTAGCTTAATTCCGGTCATCTTGTCAAAATTAATCAAATATGTTATAGTTATGTTGTTAATTAAATAGTATAAGAAATTTTAAAATTATGCCAATTAAAAAATCAGCAATGAAGGCCTTGCGGCAAAACAAGAAAGCGACGGTTAAAAATTATAAAGTCAAAGCCAATCTTAAGGAGTTGATTAAAAAATCTCGGAAGTTGATTGAGGCTAAAGATCAATCAACCTCGCCAGAATCGGTTAAACAAGCGATTAAAGCGATTGATAAGGCGGTACAGAATAAAATCATCAAGAAGAATACCGGCAGTCGGAAAAAATCACGGTTAATGAAGAGGCTGAATCAATTGGAAGTTAAATAAAGCTTTTATAAAAAACATCCCAAGCGTTTGGGATGTTTTTGGTTTTTGTCATAATAATTAACAGCACCTGAAACCAGCAGTTGTCAACAGTTTTTCAAAATAAACAGATCAAATAACAACTCCGGGTCTCGACTGCTGGTCTTTAGAGATTTTTCCAGTTCGAGTAAATCGCTGTAGATAGTTTTCAACGTCGGCCAGGAGAAATTTTTTTCTTGTTGAGTAGCCTTTTTAATGACAAAGGGGTGAAGCTTCAATCCGGTCGATGGCCCGTCCTTAAGCTGGATAATAATTCTAAATTGGCGGATAATCATGGTCAAAATCATCAGTGGCGATTGGCCGCTGTTTAATTGGTCGGCAAGGAGTTTGGTGGCCTGGTTTTTGTTTTTGAGAGCAATGGCGTCAATTAGGTTGAAAATATTTTCATCAAATTTTGCTCTGACTATCAATCGGACATCATCAGCGTTAATCGTTTTTCCATTTTTATAGGCGCTTAATTTTTTTATTTCTGTTTCCATGGTTTGCAGATCGTTGCCGACCCGCAGTGACAGCTCTTTGGCTGCTTGTTGGTTTATATTGGCATTATTATCGACGTAGTTTTGTTTTATCCATTTTTCCAATTCGAAATTGTTCATTAGGTCAAAATGCCAAACGAATTTTTGCCGCTTAAGATAGTTGAAAAAATCTCCCTTGGGCCAAGACTTTTTTTCGTTGATTAGCAAGTCCATAAATACCAGCGCATTATCAAACTCTCGTCCTTTGATGAATTTATCAATCGACTCGTATTTTTTCTTTTGACTAAGAATATTTTTAACAACAATCATTTTTTTTTCGCCTAGAAAAGGAACGGTCAGCAACTCTTGTCTGAATTGGTCAAAGTCAAAAGTCGCGACATCAAGAGTGATAACATTGAGTCCGCCGGATTGGTCGCGCTTATGGATGAATTGATTTTTGAGCGCTTTTAATTGTTCGCGGCAGCGATAATGGTCGGTGCCATAAATAAAACAGATCATAGCAAGGTAATTTTAGAAAAAATAACGCCGGCTGGCAAGCGGCGCGGCCGATTCGCTTTGGCAGGCATTATTATCCAATCAAAGTTTATTTCAGCGGATTTGCCCGGACGCAATAACGTCCGTTATTACATCAATTAGATATCAATTTTTTCGGTTTCGCCCCAGTTGTCGCCGACGCTGACATCCACTTCAATCGGCGCGCGAAGTTTCATCACCGAGCACATTTTGTCTTTGATAAAGACGGCGACTTTTTTCACGTCTTTTTCCGGCGCCTCAAACACCAATTCGTCATGGACTTGGAGAATCATTTTGGCGTGGGGCGAAATTTTAGGCAGGCCGGCGTCAATTTCAATCATCGCCAGTTTAATTAAATCGGCGGCCGTGCCTTGAACGGGCATGTTAATGGCCATTCTCTCGGCCGCCGCCCGAACCTGCTGAATGCCGGAATTGATTTCCGGCAAATAGCGCCTTCGACCATAGAGCGTTTCTACATAACCTTGGTCTTTGGCAATAGCGATTGTTTCATTAAGCCACTTACGGACATCTTTGAAGGTGGAAAAATATTTGGCGATAAACTCCTGGGCCTCACTATTGGAAATGCCGGTTCTTTGGGCCAGCCCCCAAGCGCCCATGCCATAAAGCACCCCGAAGTTAACTTCCTTGGCGGTTCGGCGGATTTCTTTAGTGACTTCTTCCGGCTTTAGGCCATGAATGAAGGCCGCGGTTTCAGTGTGGATATCGCCGCCGTTAGTAAAAATTTTTAGCATTTTTTTGTCATTGGCCAATGAGGCGGCAATACGCAGTTCAATTTGAGAATAATCAGCGATTAGAATCTTAAATCCCTTGGCCGCCACAAACGCCTGGCGAATTAGACCGCCGGTTTCTGTTCGAATAGGGATATTTTGCAAATTAGGCTCGGATGATGACAATCGGCCAGTGGCAGTGACGGTTTGATTGAAAGAGGTGTGGATTCGGCCGTCATGGGGGTTGATTAGTTTGGGCAGAGCGTCCAAATAAGTTGATTTAAGTTTTGATAATTCTCTAAATTCTCCGATTAAATCAATAATTTTGTGCCGGCCCTTGAGTTTTTCTAGTTCGCCGGCTGCGGTGGACAGGCCGGTTTTGGTTCGGCCAACACCATCGGTAGAGATTTTCATTTTTTCAAACAACACTTCCTTCAATTGCTTGGGAGAAGCGGGATTGAATTTTGTACCGGCTAAAGCTTGGATTTTTTTCTCCGTTTGGCTCAGCTGCTTTCCGAAATCGGCACTTAATTTTTTTAATAACCGGTCGTTGATTTTTACGCCATTTTTTTCCATTCGAGCCAAAACAGTCAAAAGCGGCATTTCCAATTTATGGAATAATCCGGTTTGTCCTTGTTTAACTAACTCTGGCGCCAGTTTTTGGTATAGTCGCCAGGTAAAATCAGCATCTTCGCAGGCGTATTGGCAGACGGCGTCAAGATCAACTTCGGCCATTGATTTTTTATTTTTCCCACGGCCGATCAATTCTTCGATTGGTTGCATTTGGCGGCCCAATTCGGCAAAAGCCAGACTATCTAGATTGTGTTGGTGTTGGCCGGGATTAAGCAAGTAGGAGGCGATCATAGTATCAAAGCTGATATTTTTTGTTATTATTCCTGTCCGTTCTAAAATTTCAATGTCATATTTTAGGTTATGGCCGATTTTTTTGATTTTTTTGTCAGCTAACAATTTTTGAAAAACCTTTTTGTTTTTGGCAATAATTTTTGTCGGCAAATAAAAAGCCTGGCCGGCTTTCCAAGCAAAGCTGACACCGACCAGCTCGGCCTCAAAAGGCCGGAGGCCAGTGGTTTCCGTATCTAGACACAATTCTTTTTGTTTCGTCGCTAGAGATATAAATTTATCCCAACCAGCCGAATCATTTATTAGCAGATATTTTTCTTTGGCTGTTTTGGGCGGCAAATTGTCGAATAACGCTGTCTGACCACTGGTTATCTCCAGTTTTAATTCCAGTTTATTAATTTGATTTAATAGGCTTTTAAAGTTTAAGTCCTGAAAAACAGAAAATATTTTCTGTTTATCCAGCTGGCGGAAACGGCATTTTTCCAAATCCAACTCAATTGGCGCATCAGTAATAATCGTGGCTAATTTTTTTGACATAGTCGCTTCGAGCTGGTGTTCTTGGAGGAGTGTTTGGGTCCGGTCTTTAATTTTTGGCGAAGAAAGATTTTGATAAATATTTTCCAAACTACCAAAATTTTTCAGTAATTCTATCGCTCCTTTATCGCCAATGCCCTTGACGCCGGGAATATTATCCGAAGGGTCGCCCCGCAGAGCCTTATAGTCGATTAGCTGTTTGGGTTTAAGGCCGTCAAATTTTTTTATTACCGCTTCTTCATCGTATAAAATAGTTTCACTTAATCCTCGGTGGGGCAGCAGAGCCTTAATTCCCGGGCGAATTAACTGAAACACATCTTGATCGCCGGTGACAATAACCACCTCGATATTTTGTTCAGTTAATTTTTTATTCTGACTAATCGTGCCAATCAAATCATCAGCCTCATAGCCCGCCAATTCGAAGATGGGCACATCAAAGGCTTCCAAGACTTGTTTTACCAAGGGGATTTGTTCGTATAATTCGTCCGGCTGTTTTTGGCGTGTTGCTTTATATGCTTGGTATTGCTGGTGGCGGATGGTTTTGGCTTTTAAGTCAAAGGCGGCCGCCAGATAATCCGGTTTTAGTTCTTTAATGGTTTTTAGGAAGATGTTAGTAAAGCCGTAGACCGCGTTGGTGATACGGCCTCGTTGGTCGGTCAAGGGCGGTAGCGCGTGAAACGCCCGATGAATTAGGGCGTTGGCGTCAATAATGATTAATTTGGCGGCTGGTTTTTTCATAATTTTATTATAGCATTTTTAAACTAGAAAAAAACCGCCCTTTTAGCCGGAAGGGCGGTTGGTCAATCAGGTTAATTCCTCCTCCAATAGTCGCAGGCAGATGCGCTGATGGTTGGCCAGGTCTCGCAATTCAATTGAGAGACTGGGTAAGGAGGAGATAATTTCCAGTCGACCGCGATTGTGACGGCGCGAATATGGTTTTATCCCCGCCAAATAGCGTAGCGAATCTTCATAGTCGCTGTCGCCCGAAATCAGTACTAGGCCGTCGGGTCGGTTTTTTCTTTGGCTTTTAATCGCTTCGGCTTGGCGAACAATCTCGGCGATTATCAAATGGTCAATGTCGGATTTGACCGCAACCTTTTTGTTTTGGCCCGGTTTTTCCGGTGGGTAGGCAATCATTCTTTTTTTGTCGTTCTGCTGGTTGATGATTTTTTCCAGCCAAACATTAATCGGTCGCCCGCCCAGCTTGAGGTTGTTGATCAGTTCCTCCAGTTCCGAATTGGGAAAAACGACGAATTTTCCGAATTGCCCTTTCCAATTAGCTAAACCAGGCTGGCGTTCCAAGCCGATTGGTTGAAAAGTAACCGGGCAATCTTTAATCAACTTTTTGGCCTTGGTGGTGGCAATGACCTTAACCGGTCGCTCCACCAAAATGAATTTTTTGGCGATTGTTGCCAAATCTTCATTAGTGAGCAGTTTGGCTTCCAGCGCGGTTTCCGGGCAGGCATAAAAGCGAATTTCACTTCGGGGGTCATATTTCTTGGTCAGTTGTTCCAACGCGGCAACGGCCGTGTTTTTGAAGTGTATTTTTTCCAGGGCGGAGAGAAAATTATGCCCATCAATCAACATAATTATCCGCTGGCCGGCCAAGCCGCTGTTAGGGCAGACCATGATTGGGTCGGTGGAATAATCGGGTTGAGCCCAGAAAACAGAATTGGACACTGGTCGATGAGGATCGGGGTAGAGAGTGACATTTAATAACGCCCCCAACCACCCATTAGTTTCAATCATTTCTGCCAGTTCATTGTTGGGAAAAGTGATTTTGCCCTCATAATTGCCAATCAGGCGATGGCCCTTTTCTTCATGGTTGGTGAAGAATCTTAGGGCGACTTTTTTCTGTTCCTCAACGGCCTCCACGGCTTTTCTCCTTGTTGTTTATTGGTTTAAATGTGCTACAAAAAACAATCATATATTATTATATTTTTATTATTTTGTCAAGTTGACAAGTTAATCAAATGATGATATTTTAAGGCTGAAATATTGGACTTTAACAGTTAATTTAGCGGCAATAATCAACCAAGGAGAGTTAATAATGATATTTGGAGTTCTGTCTGACAGTCACAATGTGGAGCGGCCGGTCATCAGCGCGGTGATTGAGGAATTTAAAATAAGAGGAGTTGAATTGGTGCTCCATTGCGGGGACATCATTCCCCAACATCTTGATGCTGACTTATTTGGGGGATTTAAAGTAGTCTGCGCCTTAGTCCATCCTCAGCAGATTTTGCCGGAATTTGTTTTTCCGCCTGCTGGTTGGTGCTTTACCAAACCCCAAGACCGAGTCGTTAATTTGCGCGATTTTTTGGTTTATGTTGGTCATCAACGTTCATTTGATTTTTTGCTTGGTTCAGAGACGGAATTTCAAAAAATGATGATGGAATTAACCAAGCAATACGACGGACTGAGGTTTGTGGTCTCCGGGCACACTCATCGTCAGAGCTTTGTCGGCGATGGCCACATTATTTTTCTTAATCCCGGCGCGATTGATGGCAGTGTCGGCGATTATGAATTTGCCATTATTGACTCTTTGAAAAATGAGGCGATTTTTTCTCGGCTGTCCAAGACTAAATTGGTTGGCTCGCCTTATACTATCGGCATTATTTCCGACACCGGTAATGTTTCCGAGCGAGATAAGAATTTTTGGCGCCAATTGGCGCTGGAGTTTAAAGAGCGTGATGTTTCGTCGGTCATTCACTGCGGCAATTTATGGTTGGGCGACATTGGTCGGGAGGAATTTTCCAATTTGGAAGTGTTTTTTAATGTTTTGCCGTGGCAGGATTTGGCGGCGATAAAGCAGTGGCCGGGTAATTGGCATAAAATTGACCAGCAGGTTCCGATCGTGGAAATCAGGGGGCATCATTTTTATGTTGATTATTCGCTCGGCCGGCAGTACAGTAATCACTCCGAGTACGAAATCGGCCTTCATGCCGGCAAGTTGGCCGAAAAGTTTCAGCAGATTGATTATGTTTTAGGTGGCGGCATTGCTAACCCTCTGTTTGAGGGCGACCCGGATATTGGCATTATCAATCCGGGCAACGCTCGCAAACAACGCAAATTTGTTACAGTTTGCCTGCCACGTAATGAGATTACTTTCGGCTCAGTGCGGCTTAATTGATTTTTGAAGGGGCGACGGTCGGTCGTCCCTTCTTTTTTTATTGCCTTTTTTCTGTTAAAATTAATTTGTTGTTCGGGCCCTTGGCCCCATTTTCTAATTTTTAATTTCTATGTATCTTCAGCGGATTGAATTGCAAGGTTTTAAGTCTTTTGCCCAAAAGACTGTTTTAGAATTTCCTACACCGGGTCGGGGCTGTGAAATTTCGCCCCGGTTGAGCGGTCGTCCCGGGCAATTGGGGCGGGGTGTTTGCGGTGTGACCAGTATTGTTGGCCCCAATGGTTCGGGTAAATCCAATATTGTTGATGCGGTGCGTTGGGTGTTGGGCGAGCAAAGTCTTAAATTATTGAGAGGAAAAAAATCGACTGATGTGATTTTTGCCGGTTCGGCCAATAAGGCGCAGATGAGCTTGGCGGAAGTATCCTTGTATTTGAACAATGAAGATAAGTCGGCGCCGATTGATTACTCCGAAGTGGTGATTACCCGCCGGCTCTATCGCGATGGCAATAGTCAATATCTGTTGAATAAAAGCGAAGTGCGGCTGTTTGATATCGTGATGTTGTTGGCCAAAGCTAATTTTGGTCAGAATACTTACAGTGTTATCGGTCAGGGCATGGTGGATCGGATAGTTAATTATTCCAGTCAGGAACGAAAGGAATTTTTTGACGAAGCGACCGGAGTCAAGCAATTTCAAATCAAGCGCGATCGGTCGGTTAATAAATTAAGGCGGTCGAGAGAGAACTGGGAACAAGCTCAAGGCCTGTTAAATGAATTGGACCCGCGATTGAAGTCGTTGACGCGCCAAGTCAACCGGTTGCGCAAAAGAAAAGAAGTCGAGGTTGAGTTACGACAGGAGCAGATAAAATATTATGGCCGACTGTGGTTGGACTTGGATCAAAATTATCAGGAGCAGGCAGGAATTTTTAATTCTCGGGATAAAGAAAAAATAAAAATAGAGGGGGTTATTGAGGAATTGACGGCCGCGCTTGACGAATTGGGTCAGGAGCGGGGTCGGGCGGAAAATTTTGATCGGTTGCAAAATGATTATGAAAATTTATCGGCTCGACGCAACTCCTTACTGCAGCAATTGGCGCAAATAAAAGGCCAGTTGGATGTGGAATACTTAAAAATCGGCAAACAAGATTTGACTTGGCAGGAAAATCGCCAAGACGATTTAAAATTGGAATTAAAAAATATCAATCTCAAAGTTTCTGAGCTAGAGGCGCAAATCGGCCGGTATCAATTGGCGCTAGATGACAAGAATCGTTCCCAGCAGGAGGTGCTGAAGGAATTCAAGCGGATTGAGGAGCGTCTATTGGAATTGCAGAAAGAATTTCGTAGCGGTCTGGGGGTTTCTGACAAGGAAATCCGGCAGGCAATTAACCGAATTTACGCTTTGCAAAAAGATTTTATCAATAAAATCAAAACTACCCACGATTTGACTGGGTTGTCCCAATTAAAATCAGAAGCGGAGGCGGTGTTTAGCGAGGTGGAGGGGTTTTATCAGAAAATTTCCCTGGAGGACAAGAAGCAACAGACCGAAGAAATGGCTTCGCTTCAGGAGCGGTTATCAGAATTCTTGAGGTCAAAAGATTTTTTGGTCAACGAAATCAATGAATTAAAAATTAAATTGGAGGTCGCCAGTTCGCAAAAACAGTCTCTATTGGCTCAGCGGCGGGAAATCGATCAACAATTACAGGCCCTAACCAAAGAGCTGGCAAAAAATAAACTTCAACCGAAAGATCAAAATGGTTTAACCAATCAATTAAAAGCCGACCGGCAACAAGTGGAGCAACAAATAGAAGAGCTGGAAAAAACATTGGTTACAGCCAAACAAAAGATTGACCAGTTTAATGAAGCCGAAGAGGACAAAAAACGTCAGATTTTTTCTCTGCAGCAAAAAATTCATCAAGAGCAAACCAGTCTCAATCGGATAGTGGGCGACCTAAATGAGGTTAAAGTGGCTCTGGCGAGAATTGAAACCAAGAAAGAAGATTTATTCGCTTCCATCAGGCGAGATTTAGGTGAGGATTATCGGCCGAAAATTGAGCGGGAGTTGAAGCAGGTGGACATTGCCGAACAAGAGCAGAAAATTTTTAAATTAAAACGGCAACTGGAGTTGATCGGAGGGACTGATCCGGAAGTGGAAAAAGAATATCAAGAAGTTAAAGAGCGACATGACTTTCTCAGTCAGCAGTCGGAAGATTTGGGCGACGCCATTAGAGACTTGGAAAAGGTGGTGGTAGAATTGGACAAAATAATCAAAAAGAAATTTGAGGAAGAATTCAGAAAAATCAATAAAGATTTTTCCCGATACTTCAAACAGTTGTTTGAAGGGGGTGGCGCTAAGTTGATTTTGGCGGAAAAAGAATTAACCGAGGCGGAGGTAGCTCGGGAAGAGGTGGCGCAAGTGACTGCTGGCGCTGATTCAGCCGAGCCCGAGCCAGCTCAGGCAGCTAGCCAGCCAGTTGCGCCTCAGCAGATTGAAGATAAGTCGTCATTGGCGGATATGGGGATTGATATTGAAGTTTGTCCGCCCGGCAAAAAGATAAAAAATATCAATGTCTTGTCCGGCGGCGAAAAAACAATGACCGCCTTGGCCTTGATTTGCGCCATTATTGCTAATAATCCGTCGCCGTTTATCTTGTTTGACGAGGTGGATGCCGCTCTGGATGAAAGCAACTCGACCAAATTCAGCAATATTATTGAGGAATTAGCCCACAAAACCCAGTTTATTATCATTACTCACAATCGAGCGATTATGGCTCGAGCCGATGTGCTTTACGGAGTAACCATGCAGGGCGATGGCATCTCGCGACTGATCGGTCTCAAGCTGGATCAGGCGGAAAAATTAACTAAAGAAAAATAATCATTGGCTCGGTCCTGGTTTGACAGAATTGTCTTTTTCTGTTAACCTGTGGTTAAACCGTCAAGTGCTTGAATTAAAAATTTACAAATAATTTATCAGAGCAAATTATGTTATCGATCAGATTTTCTCGCAAGGGCAAGAAAAAATATCCGATTTATCGGCTGATTATTACCGAGAAACAAAAAGATCCTTTTGGCGACTATTTGGAGAATTTGGGCACCTATAATCCTCACACTAAAGAAGTTCAGCTTAAAGTTGAGCGGATAAAATATTGGTTAAGCCAGGGTGCTCAGGCCACTGCCACAGTCCACAATTTATTGGTGGGGCAAAAAGTCATTGCCGCCGAAAAGGTGCGAGCGTCCAAATCCAAACCGGGTAAGAAAAAGAAAGTTCAATTGGAATTGGAAAAAACCGAGGCCGCCGCTCAGCAAGCGGAAGCAGCCAAGCAGGCCGCCGCTGCGGCTTCAGTCGCTAACCAGGCAACTGAGGAAGCCAATAAAGCCGCCGCTCAATCAACTGATCAGCCGATTGAAGAAAAAAAAGAACAACCAAAAGCAGAATAAGCACAAATTTTATTAGGCAGTCCCGAGTATTCGGGGCTGCTTTTGGTTTGCTTGACAGTTGATTTTTTATCTGCTACAATATTGATAGTTCCTTATAGTCTAAATTAAGGACATAATGAAGTTGCAATTTCAGGTCCGCAACTCATTAAAGTAGCTTTTAATGCTAAAAAATAATTAAATGTTATGGCTGAAAGAGATCAAAAGTTTGCAGAAATCATCGTTAAAGAGATTGTTGCCAATCCCGATGATGTCAAAGTCGACCGCACCGTCGATGAACGGGGTGTTTTACTCACCTTGACTGTAAACCCGAGTGATATCGGTTATGTTATCGGCAAACAGGGCCAGACCGCGAGAGCGATCAGAACCTTGGTCAAAATTGTCGGCGCTAAAAACAATGCGCGTGTCAATTTGAAAATCAATGAACCGGAAGGTTCACGCCGAGCTCCTCGTCGCGAGGAAGTTAACACCGACGTAGTTGATGATTTGAGCATCTAAAATTCTCAAATAGAAAATACCCCCGCTCGTCGGGGGTATTTTCGTAAGGTTTATTTGAAATGAAACAATTTGACATTATCACAATTTTTCCGGAAATTCTCGGTTCTTATTTTAATGAGAGTTTGTTTAAGCGAGCTCAAAAAAATAAATTATTGAAAATCAAGACCCACAATCTGCGCAAATGGACGAAAGACCGCCATCAAACTGTTGACGACCGCCCTTATGGCGGGGGCGTCGGCCTGTTGTTCAAAGTGGAACCGATTTACAAAGCGCTTAAAACCGTGGCTGGCAAGCCCTACATCCTTAAGAAGGAGGGGGTTGGTGGGAGGTCGAAAAAGACTAGAATTATCTTAACTGCCGCCAATGGCAAAAAATTTACTCAAGCCGATGCCAAGCGACTGTCTAAATACGACCAGCTTATCTTCGTCTGCCCGAGATACGAAGGAGTTGATGCCAGAGTGGAGAAATTTGTAGATGAGAAGATTTCCATTGGTGATTATGTTTTGGCTGGTGGTGAGCTTGCGGCGGCAGTTATTGTTGAGGCCGTTTCCAGATATCTTCCGGGATTTGTCGGAAAGGACGAGTCAGTTAAAAACGATTCTTTTTCTCAAAAGGATTATTTGGAGCACCCGCATTATACTCGGCCGGAGGTTTTTGTTGCTGACGGCAAGAAGCTTAGAGTGCCGAAGGTGCTTATCTCCGGCCACCACGGAGAAATAGCAAAGTGGCGGAAAAAGAAATCGCGAAAAACAAAAAGTATCATCTAGTATTAATTTGTAGAGACGTCCCGAGTACTCGGGACGTTTTTTTGTAATATGTGGATAAAAACTTGACTTTTTGAGGGGGGGGGGTAGAATTAAAGTAAGAAAAATAATTAAAATTTATGCCAAAATCACCTGAATCATCTAAACAGGATATGAAATCAAAACAATCACCAGAAGAATCAAATCAATCGTACGCGGAGAGGGCTGAAGAATACATTGAAATAGCAGAAGAAAAGGAAGGTATGAAACACTACTATTTGCATGCAGCAGAATTATTTGCAGAATCTGGGAATGTTGATAAAGCAGTGGAAGCATACAGAAATGCAATTGATTATTTTTGGCGCGAATATAATAAATTAGACAAGTATAGAAAACATATGCATGCATCAGGAGAAGATTTAAAGGGATGTATAGGCCAATCTTATAGAGGATTAGAGGATGTATTGAAAAAAGATGGAAGAATTGAGGAGGCAGATAAAATAAGACATGAATATGATGAAAAAATATTTCCACATCTTTGTCCTGTTTAAATAGTAAAATTTAACCACTTATTATATAAAAATAAAAGTCCAAAAAGTTATACATTACAAGCTATATGTTACACTAATATGTGTATATCCTGTGAGTTTCTTTTTCAAGAGAGCCCCTTGACAGTCTTTAGTAAATAATATAGAATAATAGAGCAAGATAATTAAGCAAAAAGATTTCATCAAAATCTATTAAAATTCATTAAGATTTGAGGAAAAACAGTGGCATCTGATGGGAATTTGCTCGTTAATGAGCAGGTTCGTTAAATCGGATCCCTCTGTTTTTTCTTTGTCCCGCTTTTGGGGATTAAATTTAAGAAAAAGAACGTTGACAATTGAAAAGTGACAAAAACCACAAACCCTGATTTAAAATTCTTTTAGAAGTTTATCTAACGGTTGGCAACTGGCCGTAATCTAGTTGCAATTTTTTGAGAGTTTGATCCTGGCTCAGGATGAACGCTGGCGGCGTGTCTAAGGCATGCAAGTCGAGTGCAGTTCGGCTGCACGGCAAACGGGAGAGTAACACATTGGTAACCTACCCCAAAGTTCGGCATAATCCTCCGAAAGGAGGAATAATACCGGATGTGTTTCTGAGCGATATCGCTCGGAAGTAAAGATTTATCGCTTTGGGAGGGGCCTATGGTCTATCAGCTTGTTGGTGAGGTAATGGCTCACCAAGGCAACGACGGATACCGGGTGTGAGAGCACGACCCGGCTCACTGGGACTGAGACACTGCCCAGACTCCTACGGGAGGCTGCAGTCAAGAATATTCCTCAATGGGCGAAAGCCTGAAGGAGCGACGCCGCGTGACCGATGAAGCCCTTAGGGGTGTAAAGGTCTTTTCTAAGGGAAGAATTTATGACGGTACCTTAGGAATAAGGGGTTGCTAACTCTGTGCCAGCAGCAGCGGTAATACAGAGACCCCGAGCGTTATCCGGATTTATTGGGCGTAAAGCGTGCGTAGACGGTTTTTTAAGTCTGTGGTCAAATCTTGATGCTCAACATTAGGACTGCCATGGAAACTGGGAAACTAGAGGGTGGAAGAGGCTAGCGGAATTGCCGGTGTAACGGTAAAATGTGTTAATATCGGCAAGAACACCAGAGGCGAAAGCGGCTAGCTGGTACACTTCTGACGTTGTTGCACGAAAGCGTGGGTAGCGAATGGGATTAGATACCCCAGTAGTCCACGCCGTAAACGATGGATATTAGCCATTGGCAGTATCGACCCTGTCAGTGGCGGTTAAAATAGCTAACGCATTAAATATCCCGCCTGGGAAGTACGAACGCAAGTTTAAAACTCAAAGGAATTGACGGGGGCCCGCACAAGCGGTGGAGCATGTGGTTTAATTCGATGATAAGCGGAAAACCTTACCAGGGCTTGACATATAGCTGCAAATCCGCCGAAAGGCGGACTCCTTCGAGGGTGCTATACAGGTGCTGCATGGTTGTCGTCAGCTCGTGCCGTGAGGTGTAGCCTTAAGTGGTTTAACGAGCGCAACCCTCATTCTATGTTAATTTTCCATAGAAAACTGCCCCGCTCAACGGGGAGGAAGGTGAGGATGACGTCAAATCAGCATGGCTCTTACGCCCTGGGCGACACACGTGCTACAATGGCCGGTACAAAGGGTTGCTAAATCGCAAGATGGAGCCAATCCCAATCAAAGCCGGTCTCAGTTCGGATTGAGGTCTGAAATTCGACCTCATGAAGTTGGAATCGCTAGTAACCGTGGATCAGAATGCCACGGTGAATACGTTCTCGGGCCTTGTACACACCGCCCGTCACACCAAGGGAGCTGGCAATACCCGAAGGCTGTGCTAGACACGGACGAAGGTAGGGCTAGTGACAGGGGTGAAGTCGTAACAAGGCATCCGTAGCGGAAGCTGTGGATGGATCACCTCCTTTCTAGGGAGTATTTGATTTTATTCTTTGGGATAAAATCAATGGTCGACCCGATTTTTTCGGGTGAGGGTTTGTCAAGTTTTTGTCGCTTTTTAGTTGTTGACTGCGGAAGAAGCCGTCTCATAATATGAGCGGCTTTTTCTTTTTTTTGTCTTGCCAAGACGGGAATAATTTGTTATGCTTTATTAAGTTAAGTGGTGGTTTATAGTTGGGCGTAGCTGGAAAATAATTTTTAAATTAAGCGGGCATATAGCTCAGATGGTTAGGTGGCGTCCCGATGAATCGGGAAGGTCGGCTTGATCACTTGGGCCGTGAGTAGCTTACAAATTAAGCGGGCAATTAGCTCAGGTGGTTAGAGCGCGTCGCTGATAACGACGAGGTCGGAGGTTCGAGTCCCCCATTGCCCACATGTATTATTTGTATATTCTACAAAGCGCTAAAGATGGTAGTTATTATATTGGTTATACTGAAAATATTGAAAGAAGACTACATGAACATAATAATTATGTTGGCAGATACACCAGCGGTAAAAGACCATGGGTGCTTGTTTATAGCGAAGGATACGCAGAAAAAGATACCGTATTAAAGCGAGAACACCAGCTCAAAAAGATGAAATCCAGAAAGTATATCGAGGATTTGATTAGATCGTCCCGATGAATCGGGAAGGTCCCTGGTTCGAGTCCAGGTATGCCCACAATAATAATTTAAAATTTTTAATTTTAAATTTTAAAACAATTGAATAATTTAAAATAGTCTAAAAATTATAAATTATTAATTAGAAATTATTTTAGCCGAGGTAGCTCAGTGGTAGAGCAGAAGACTGAAAATCTTTGTGTCGGCAGTTCAATTCTGCCCCTCGGCAATATAAAAACAGTTAACAATTAGCAATTAACATTCAACTGAATCTTTTCTTAGCTGAAATTTTGTTAATTGTTAAGTGTTAACTGTTATTTATTATCATCGGGGTGTAGCTTCCGCCAAGGGCGGACCCGCCTCGGGCGGGCAGTTGATTGACTAGTCGCTATATCATTGTCAGCTTTTTAAAAATAAGTGATATTTTTTCGGGGTGTAGCTCAGTTGGCTAGAGCGCATGCATGGGGTGCATGAGGTCGCCCGTTCAAGTCGGGTCACCCCGATTATTAAATTTCTACAATTTTTTCGGCATGATGAAGCGACCCGCAATTTATTTATATTTTTTTTCAATCATTGCTGTGGTAACTATTATTTCCGGAGCATTGTTTTTAATTGGTAATAATTTCAGCAAAGATAAAGATAATTTAATATTGTCGGATCAATCAAATGAATTGTTCGATAGCGAGCCGGCTAGTGGCAATTTGCCAGAACCGGAGATGGCTACCACGACAATGGTTTTTGGCGGTGACGTGATGCTCTCGCGTAATGTGGGACAGAAAATGGAGAAATATAACAACTGGCAGTGGCCGTTTGAAGATATTGCGCCATTGACAACAGCGGCTGATTTGGCCGTAATCAATTTAGAGTCACCCTTTACCATCGGTGGTAGTCATTTGGTTTTAACCGGGTCTTTTTCTTTTAAGGCGGATCCCCAAGCGGTGGCCGGGTTGAATTTGGCCGGAATTGATATTGTCTCTTTGGCTAATAATCATATTTTAAATCAGGGAGCCAAAGGTATTAGCGACACCCAGAAAACATTGACTGATAATTCGATTGATTTTATCGGAGCTGGCTTGGATGAACAAGCGGCTCGCCACCCGGTAATCAGGGAAATTAATCAGATTAAATTCGGTTTTCTCGCTTATGCTTATCCCGATGATTATTCGGTTGCCGCCACTGCGACGCCGGGTATTGCCAATTTAAATATCGACAAAATGCAATTGGAAGTGGATCAGCTTAAGGCGCAGGCGGATGTGGTAATTGTCTTGATGCATGCTGGCATAGAATATAAAAAATTACCCAATTTCGAACAACAACAGTTTGCTCGAGCGGCGATCGATGCCGGTGCAGATTTGATTGTTGGCCATCACCCTCACTGGGTTCAAAGTGTGGAGATTTATCAGGGCAAACCGATATTATATTCCCTGGGAAATTTAATTTTTGATCAAATGTGGTCGCAGGAAACTCGGGAGGGGGCACTAGCCAAGATAATTTGGCGAGGAACGGATATTGAGAAAATCGAAATTATTCCGGTTATTATTGAAGATTATGCTCGGCCTCGTTTGGCTGATAGTGCTGGTGAAGCTGGCCGAATTTTTCAACGCATGGGTTTGGAGTCATCAATAATCGATTTAACGCCAGCATTGTCGGCAGAATAAATTTTGACAAGAAAATTTTTTTAAGATAGAATTTTAGTATGAGTCATTTCATTAGCAATAATTGGTTTTTCTATTTTACTGACCACCGGGCCAGTTAGCTTTTGATTTTGTTCAAGTAGGTACAAGCCAGCTGACCCCCTAAGGTCAGTTTTTTATTTTTTGAAGCGACTGAAAATCCGAGTCAGTCAAAAAATAGTTTGGTTTTTAGTGATGGGTTAGTAGAGTGATGGGTTAACAGGAGGACCATTGATGATGACTAAATTTTTGGCGATCGCTGAGCAGTTGGCCAACGGCCAGACCAGACAAGTGGGTTGTCCTTATTGTGCTGAGATTGGTATTATCCTGGACAAAAGAGGACTGCTAGTGAGTTGTCGGCCGTTTGTCGAGCATCTTGAAGCCGGTCGTCGCGGGATAAATACTTGTCCTCGGCTTGGTCCGCAAGGCGGCTGTCCGTTTGAGCGCAGTGATAAGCTGGCTTGCCGTTAATTTTTTGCCCCGACTAACGAATTAGTCGGGGCTTGTCTTATCTTGAAAAAAATGTTTTTTTATATTAGAATAACTGGAGCATGGTCTTTATTATTAATTTCCGGGGTGTAGCTCAGTTGGCTAGAGCGCTTGCTTTGGGAGCAAGAAGTCGCAGGTTCAAGTCCTGTCACCCCGACATTACGATACTTTTTTCAAAATCAGAGGTGGTTTGTTTAGTAATTGCAATATGACCAAAAGACTGTTTATTGCCATTGGCTTGTCTGAATCATTGGCTGATAAACTTGCGGATTATCAGCGGAATTTGGCATTGGAACAGTTCCGCCGCGAGAAAATTAATTGGACCAAAAAAGAAAATTTACATCTAACAGTGCATTTTTTGGCTGAGGTGGAAATCAAAAAAATTGAACAGTTAATTAGTCTTTTGGGAGCGGTGGCCAAGACAATTCCCGTTTTTGATTTGGTGTTTAAAGAAATAATTTTTGCACCACCGAGGCGCCAGCCGCGGATGATCTGGGCGACTTTCCATGGTCATGACCAGTATCAAAAATTAGCGACGGAAATTTATCGCGCCACCAAAGACATATTATTTGAAATTCAGGAGCCAAAATTTTTACCGCACCTTACTTTGGCCCGGTTTCGGTTTTTATCGCGGTCGATTGATGTCGGCCGGTTTATTTTTTCGCCACTCACCTTTGATTGTGTGCCGGTTGCCTCATTTTGTCTGTTTGCATCGGAATTGACTGCCACTGGTCCGATTTATACCAATTTGGCGCGATTTGATTTGTCGGGTTGAAAAAAAGATAATTTTTGTTATAATATTTCTGACTTTGCGGGTGTAGTACAACGGTTAGTATGCTAGCCTTCCAAGCTGGAGATGGCGGTTCGATTCCGCTCACCCGCTCCAAAAACAAAATCTCCGGAGATGTGTATATACATATCTCCGGAGATTTTTTGATTAGGTCACGGTGGGAATCGAACCCACGAATAACGGTTTTGCAGACCGTTGCCTTAGCCACTTGGCTACGTGACCAAGTTTTCAGTTTTTCTTAATATAACAGATTCCTGCTTAAAATTCAACCGCTTGATTTTTATTGATTTTTATGGTAATTTTAAAGGAGTTTAAATAACAATCATCACTTATGAATATTACTGAATTGGCCAGACAACTCAAAGTGACAACCAGCGAGCTCTTTGATCAGTTACCGGAGCTTGGTTTTGATATTGGTCGGCGAGCGATAAAAGTTGATGATAAAATTGCTCATAAAATTATTGATGCCTGGAAGAAAAAAACCAAAGAAAAGCGAGAGAAATCCAAAATGGCGGAGATCAGGGGTTTGGCAGTTGAATCAGATTCCCCGGCCGAGCTCAATCAGGACAAGCAAATTAAAATTCCGACAGTTATTTCGGTCAGAGAATTTGCCGGTCAACTCAGTTTACCGGTCAATAAAGTATTGACCGAATTAATGAAGAACGGTGTTTTGGCTTCAATGAATGAGCGAATTGATTTTGATACCGCCTCAATTGTCGGTGCTGAGTTGGGATTTCAGATTGTGCCGGTCCAAGACAGTCAAGCCGATCAGGAGAGTATTTCGCAACAGGAAAAATTGAAAAAAATTTTAAAAGAGGACGGGGTCAGCTTAAAATCGCGTCCGCCGGTAGTGGTGGTGATGGGCCATGTCGACCACGGCAAAACCAAAATATTAGATGCTATTAGAAAAACTGACGTGGTTTCCAGTGAGAGCGGTGGTATCACTCAACATATTGGCGCTTATCAGGTTCATCGAAATGAACAAAAACTTACTTTTATTGATACTCCGGGTCATGAAGCTTTCACCGCCATGCGTTCGCGCGGCGCCAGGGTAGCGGATATTGCCATTTTAGTTATCGCCGCTGATGACAGTATTCAACCCCAGACTAGAGAAGCGATTAAGATAATTCAGGACGCCCAAATTCCTTTTGTGGTGGCGATTAATAAAATTGATAAGCCGGAAGCCAGTATTGAAAAGGTTAAACAGGATTTATCTTCTCTTGGTTTATTGCCCGAGGATTGGGGCGGTAAAGTGATTTGCGTCCCCGTTTCGGCCAAAGCCGGTACCGGCATTGATGATTTAGTGGAAACTGTTTTGTTGGTGGCGGATATGGAGAGAGACAATATTGTCGCCAATCCCGATCGGTTGGCAATCGGGACGATTATTGAGTCGCACATTGATAAAGGCGAGGGTCCGGTGGCCACTATTTTAGTCCAGGCGGGCAGACTAAGGGTAGGCGATAACTTGGCTTTAGCTGGTAATTTTTATGGCAAAGTTAGGAATCTCAAGGATTATTTGGGCAACAATATTAAAGAAGCTGTGCCGGGTGATCCGGTGAAAATATTGGGCCTTAAAATTGCCCCAGAAGTGGGCAGTGTTTTGGAAGTGTCTATTAATACCAAATCATTGAATAAAAATTTTCGCCAACAGAGAGTCAGACAAGAAAAAGACTTCTCCACTCAAATTCAATCAGAAGAGAATGACAAAAGCAAAAACCTCAATTTTATTATTAAGGCGGATGTGCTTGGTTCAGTCGAGGCGATTATTGAAAGTTTGGCCAAGCTGGAAACCCAAGATATAAAAATCCGCATTATTGGTAAAGGATTGGGGACCATTACCGAGACAGATGTTTCGCGCGCTGAAGCGACTGCTGCCGAGATCATCGGCTTCCATGTCAAGCCGGCGCCAGCAGTGGCGGAATTAGCCAGAGACAAGCAGGTGGAAATAAAGTATTATGAAATCATTTATCATTTAATCGAAGATGTTCAAAAGCAAATAATCGCCCTCAAGGATAAGGAAGTGGTTAGGAAATTAATTGGCAAACTGGAGGTGGTTAAAATTTTTCACGAGGAGGCGGGCAATGTTATTATCGGTGGCCGAGTTATTGACGGCGGCTTATGTCTTTGCGATACGGTTATTGTTACCCGAAATGGCGAAGCTTTGGCTTCCGGAAAGGTCAAACGGTTGGAGTGTTCCCGTCAGGCCGTGGAAAAAGTGGCTTCCGGCCAGGAATGCGGCATCAGCTTTGAGGGTAAGGCGATTATCAAAGAAGGTGATATTTTGGAATTTTATCAGCAAACATAATGATTAATATTTTATGCCAGATAGAATGGTTCGGGTCAATGAATTGATTGGCCAGCAATTGGGACTGATAATCAACGAGGAAGTGGAGTTTCCCCTCAATACAATCGTGACTATTACTGCCGTCAGCGTGTCTAAAGATTTACATTGGGCCAAAGTATTAGTAAGCGTAATCCCGAAGGAACAAAAACGGGTGGCGCTTAAAATTTTAGCGGCTGAAGCGATTAATTTGCAAAAAATACTGAATGAACGAGTGGTGTTACGGCGAGTGCCAAAATTGCAGTTTAGCTTGGATGAGACCCAAGATCGGGTTGGCGCCATTAATGAGCTATTGGACAATTTAGATATTTAATTCAGCCGGTAAAACCGGCTGTTAATTTGGCTTGATTTTTAACAGCTATTATTGTAAGATTCAATATTCTGCCTCTTAGCCAAATTTATGACCAATATTTTTTTTCCGGAGATAGAAAACAAGATTTTGCTTGCCGATGATATTTTAATCATTATTCACCGCCAGCCCGATGGCGACGCTTGCGGTGCCGCTTTAGCCTTGTTTCTGTATTGTCAGACGCTCGGTAAGCAACCGGTGGTTTTTTCCGTTGACGCCCCGCCGTCTTATTTTGATTTCTTGCCGGCAATAAAAGTGTTTACCGCTAATTCCATCAACTTACTTAAAAATTGGGATCTGATTTTTGTTTTAGATTGCGGTGATTGGGGACACACTGGCCTTGACCAACAAACCATCAAGCAGTTAACAAGTTCGATGGTGATTAATATCGACCATCATTTTACCAATGTTAATTTCGGCTCTATCAATCTTGTTAATCATCGCGTCAGTTCGACTTGCGAAATTATTTTTGATTTTTTTCGTCAAATTAAATTACCCATCAGTAAAAATATCGCCATTTGTTTGCTCTGCGGCCTGGTAACCGATACTGGCGTTTTTTCTAACGCCGCTACCAGCTTATCGGCGATTCAGTCGGCCGGTCAATTACTCGCCCGGGGAGCCAATATTAAACTCATTGTTGACAAAATATCGCGCAACAAGACGATCGGCGGTTTACAGCTTTGGGGCCTGCTTTTTTCTCGGCTTATAATTAATACGGATTTTAATTGCGCTTATACTTATATTCGGGAAAGCGAATTGACCGCTAATAACATCCACGAAGAAGAAATTGATGGATTTGTTAATTTTTTAAACAATATGGCCGGGATTAATTGGGCGGCTTTTTTCAGGATTAATAGCGACCACACCAAAATCAGTCTGCGAACCGCTCGACATAATGTTGATGTTTCGGTGCTGGCGTCATTTTTTGGGGGCGGCGGTCACAAAAAAGCGGCCGGTTTTACCCTGGCTTATCCCTTGAAAGATGTTAGTCAGTTTTTTATTGATAATTATACCATCTTGAAAAAACTCGGTGATTAAGCTAATATTTGGATACTAATTTAATAACCATAATTATATGTATTTAATACCAACGGTTTTGGAAAAAACCAATTATGGCGAACGAGCCTATGATATTTATTCGCGTCTGTTAAAGGATCGAATTATTTTTCTCGGTACGCCGATTGATGACGCGGTGGCCAACACAGTTATTGCTCAATTATTGTTTTTGGACAATGAGAACAATCGTGATGATATTAAAATTTATATCAACACTCCCGGCGGTTCGGTCTCGGCCGGCTTGGCCATTTATGACACCATTCAATATGTTAAGGCCGATGTCTCGACGATTTGTATTGGCATGGCCGCCAGCATGGGAGCGGTAATTTTGGCCGGTGGCGCCAAGGGCAAGCGCCTGGCGTTGCCCAATAGTGAGATTATGATTCATCAAGTCATGGGTGGCGCCGAAGGCCAGGCTACTGACATCAAGATTCGCGCCGAACACATTTTAAAAGTAAAGGAAAAGCTGGACAAGATATTAGTCAAGCATACCAGCAAAAGCCTGTCTCAAATCGAGACCGACACTGATCGCGACAAATTTATGTCACCCCAAGAAGCGATAGATTATGGGTTGATTGATCAGGTGGTAAGTAAGAATAGCAATTAATTTTTAAGCCTTAATTGACGGGGGTTGTTTTTTTTGTTAAAATATAGTTACTATTAATAATTAAGATGAAGAGGAATTATTGACGCTGAGGAGTCAAAGGTTGAATCGATAGGAAATTTGTTTAAATTTAGTATAATCTTGTGAGTAATCCACTCTTGATATACCAATATCAAACTCAATTTAAACTTCAATAACCGCGAATTTAGTTGGCGTTTTTCAGCGTATAAGATTTCTCTTGATAAGGAGAATTATAAATGACAACATTACTATTTTATTTGGGGCTAGCCATTAGCCTGGTGTTTAGTTTTGGGGCTGGTTATTTGACCAGGAAGCAGTGGGTCAAAAATCGCAAAGGCACTATTGAACAAAAAATTGAAAAATTGATTGCTGAAGCCAGAGCCAAACAGAAGGAGATTCTGTTAAGCGCTCAGGAAAAATCTTTAAAAGTTTTGGAAGAGGCGAAAAACGATGCTCGCCAAAACAAAAAAGAGCTTGAAGTTGCCAAACAGCGATTGGAAAAAAGAGAATCATTATTTGACCAAAAATTACTGGACTTGGAAAACAAAAAACAGGAATTAGTTGAGAAGGTGGAAAGAGTTAATCGCATCAAGGCCGAGGTGACGAAAATTAAAGAAGAGCAATTTGCCAAATTGGAAAAAATTGCCAACTTAACCAAAGCCGAAGCCGAAAAGATTTTACTGGATAATACGGAAAAAGCGATTGCTGATAATTTGGTTCATCGAATTAATAAATTAGAACAAGAGGCCTCGGAAGATTTGGAGAAAAAAGCGAAAGAAATTTTATCAGCTGTTATTGAACGTTGCGCTTCTTCTCACGCTCAGGAAAATACCTCTTCGGTTGTTGATCTGCCCAATGATGAAATGAAGGGGCGGATTATTGGTCGGGAGGGTAGAAACATCAAAACAATTGAACAATTAACCGGCGTGGAAATAATTATCGACGATACGCCTCAAGCGATCACTTTGTCGTCATTTAGTCCGATTCGGCGGCAAGTGGCCAAACGGACTTTGGAGAAGTTGATTTTTGACGGTCGGATTCATCCCGCTCGAATTGAAGAGACCATCAAGGAAGCCAAAAAAGAAGTGGCTATTGATATCAAAAAGGCCGGTGAGAATGCGGTTTACGAAGTCGGGGTGGCCGGGCTGGATCCTAAATTAGTTCAAATTTTGGGTCGATTAAAATATCGTACCAGTTATGGTCAAAATATTTTGAATCATTCAATGGAAGTGGCGCATCTGTCTGCCTTGTTGGCCGAAGAATTGGGCGCTGACGTGTCTGTGGCCAAAAAAGCCGGTTTGTTGCATGATATTGGCAAGGCGGTTGACCATGAAGTTCAAGGCACCCACCCGGAAATCGGTCGGGATATCTGTAAAAAATTCAATATTAATGAAGAGATTATTAAGCCGGTGATGGAACACCATAACGACAAACCTTCGACTTTGGAGGGAGTGATTGTAAAAGTGGCCGATGCTATTTCCGGCGCTCGACCCGGCGCCCGAAAAGACAGCTATGAAAATTATTTGCAACGCTTGGAAGAATTGGAAAATATCGCTGTTGGTTTTGAAGGTGTGGACAAGGCCTATGCCATTCAAGCCGGCCGGGAAGTGAGAGTCTTTGTAACACCGGAACAAATTGACGACTTGGGCGCCGTGAAGATGGCCCAAGATATTGCCAGTAAAATAGAATCAGAATTAAAATATCCTGGTGAAATTAAGGTTAACGTGATTAGGGAAAAACGGGTAGTAGAATTTGCCCGATAATTATTACCGATGATAAAGATAATTTTTTTGGGTGATATTATTGGTCGAATCGGCCGGCGTGCCGTTAGTCAATATTTACCTAAAATTAGAAAGCAGTATAAGCCGGATTTGGTTATTGCCAACGTGGAAAATTTGGCTCATGGTATTGGCTTTACTCGGCAGACTTTGGCGGAACTGAAGACGGCCGGGGTGGATTTTTTTACTTCCGGTAATCATGCCTGGTCCAAAAACGGCGCTGATGAAATTTTGGATGATGTTGGTTTACCGATTATTCGTCCAGCCAATTATTCCGCCAAAAAATCCGGTTTTGGCTATAAGCAAGTTGATTTATCCGCTCGGAGAAAATTAGCCAAAAAAATTAGCCAAAATAAGCTAATGGTGGTAAACTTATTAGGAAGGGTGTTTATAAGTGAGGAAGTGACCTGCCCCTTTAAACAGTTGGATAAAATCATCAATAAACACAAAAAATCCCTGTTTATTGTGGATTTTCACGCTGAGGCCACCTCTGAAAAAATTGCCTTTGGCCATTATTTTGACGGTCGGGTCGCGGCTATTTTGGGCACTCATACCCACGTGCCAACCGCTGATCAGACTATTTTGCCCCAAGGTACCGGTTATGTGACTGATGTGGGCATGATTGGTTACTATGATTCGGTTATCGGCGCCAATAAACAACGGATTATTGAGACATTTTTAAATCGAGCCAAAGGCGCCAATAAGCATGACCTACCGATAAGCGGTTTATGTCAGTTTAACGCTATTTATTTGGAAATTAACGCTAAAACTCAAAAAACCGTAAAAATAAAAAGGTTGGATAAAATAATCAACATTAATTAATAAAACAAAGTTTATGGGTTTTTTTAGCAATTTATTTGGCAAGCAGGAGGCCGAAGCCAATGCCGCTGAGTCAGTCCAGCCAACCGAGACTTCTATGGCTGAAAACGAAGAAGTCGGCTCTTCCACTTTGGAATCAGCTGACACTTCAGCGGATTTGGGTGAGATTGAGTCAACCGGCGAAGAATCACCGGCGTCAACAGAATCAGTCGAACCAGTTGAAGAGGAAACTCAACAATAATAATGGCTAAATAATAATTTTAAGAAAGGGGGTAGCCTATGAATAAAGCCCAGTTATCGGAAAAAATAGCAGATAAAGTGGGAATTAGCCGGGCCCAGGCCGAAGCGGCGATAGAATCTTTTGTCGACATTACCATTAACGAGCTCAGAAATGGCGGCGAGGTCACCCTGACTGGCTTTGGCACTTTTTCTGCCCGACGCCGGAAGGGCCGAGAGGGAATCAATCCTCGTAATCCGGAAGAAAAAATTACCATCCCGTCAGTGGTGGTAGCCAAATTCAAGGCTGGTAAAAACTTAAAAGAAGCTCTCAAAAAAGAAGAGAGTTCAGCGGTTGGCTCGTCTATTAATGATGAGAACGGCGTTGCCGACGGAATCTAAGGTTAATTGAAAATAACAAAAATCGTCCCTTTATTTCTAAGGGGCGATTTTTGTTTTAGTCTGGTGATGGTTTAGATACTTATGCGTCCAGAGGGATTCGAACCCCCGACCGTTTGGTTAAGAGCCAACTGCTCTACCAGCTGAGCTATGGACGCTCAACAGAAAACTTAAGCGCGCCCGACAGGATTTGAACCTATAACCTTCTGGTCCGAAGCCAGACGCTCTATCCAGTTGAGCTACGGGCGCCCGCATTTTTGGGGGATAAACTTTTGCGACGCTCTATCCAGTTGAGCTACGAGTGCGCTGTTCTTAGCAATTTTTATTCTAACACAAGGGGACAAAAAAATCAATCCGTCATGGTGGATTGATTTTTTATCATTCTAGATTCAACCTTCAATAGTGTTTAAATCATAAGTTTCTTTATCAATCAGGCCCTGCTTGTACAAACCTTCGAGAGATTTTTCCATCGTAACCATGCCCTCGCGGGCGCTTGTTTGAATGCTGGTTTTTATTTGGGAGATTTTATTCTCTCTAATTAGATTGGCGATGGCCGGAGAGTTAATCAGAATCTCTCTAGCGGCGACTCGGCCGCCGCCTTTTTTAGGAATCAGCCGTTGAGAAATAATACTTTTTAGGGTGATGGAAATCTGCATCCGGATTTGATTTTGTTGATGGGGCGGGAAAATATCAATAATCCGGTCAATGGTTTGAGCGGCACTATAAGTATGAAGAGTGGCGAATACTAGATGGCCGGTTTCAGCCAGAGTAATAGTGGTGGCAATGGTCTCCAAGTTTCTCATTTCGCCGACCATAATTACATTCGGGTCTTGGCGGAGTACATGGATGAGGCCATTTTGAAAGGAGAGCATATCTGAACCTAGCTGTCTTTGCCGGATAATGCTTTTATTCGGCTTAAAGACGAATTCGATCGGGTCTTCCAGGGTGATGATATTGGTGTTTCGGTTTTGGTTGATGTAATTGATCATCGCCGCCAAAGAAGTGGATTTGCCACAACCGGTTGGCCCGGTGACCAAAATTAGGCCGCGGTCAAGATTGCACATTTCATAGAGAGTTTCTGGCATGTCAATCTGTTCCATCGTGGGGATTTCCGACGGGATAGTTCTGGCGGACAAGCCAATATTGCCTTTTTCCCAATGGATATTAACGCGGAAGCGTGAGCCGTCAGGCGTTTGATGGGCAAAATCAAGTTCTTTTTCAATAGTAAATTTTTTGAATTGATTTTCGTCAACAATGGCTCGGATTAATTCTTCGATATCTTTATTTTTCAGGGCTTTAGTGTCGCTTGAGCGAAGGACGCCGTCGACACGGACAAAAGGCGGTAAATCAGTAATTAAGTGAAAGTCCGATGCATTCTCTTTGACGGCGGCTTGCAACAGGCTGTTTATGTCCATAAGGTTGGTTTATTGATTTAAAAACTTATTGGTTCCATTTTTTCTTATGTAGAGCCGCTCGGGCCGCTTCTACTTGGGCTTCTTGTTTGCTTGAGCCGGTACCCTGGGCGATCATTTCAGCATTTATAAATACTCCGACTTTAAAAATTTTATTATGGTCTGGACCGCTGGCGGCCAACACTTTATAGCTGGGGGTAACCCCGAATAATTCTTGGGCTTTTTCTTGAAAGCGGCTTTTGGGGTCGATATAAAGCTTGTTTTCAATGATTTGTTTTAAGTCGCCAAGGATATGGCTGTCGATGAATTTTTTCGCTTCTTTTATACCTTGGTCGAGATAGATTGCGCCGATAATCGCTTCCATGGCGTTGGCGAGAATATATTGCCGGGCCTTGGTATTGGTATCTTTTTTTTCACCCCGGCTCATCATAATAAATGGTTCCAGGCCGATCAGTTGGGCGATTTTGGCCAAATTGGCACCATTAACTAGGCTGGCCCGCCAGTTCGTTAATTCGCCTTCCGGATTGGAGTAATGCTTGTATAAATATTCTGTCACTACTAATTCCAGTACGGCATCGCCCAGAAATTCCAGCCGTTCATTGTGATCCAATTTAAATTCCGGGTGTTCGTTTAGATAGGAACGATGAGTAATAGCTTGGATTAATAAATCCTTATTTTTAAATTTAATGCCAGTGGTTTTTTCTAGTTGGCTTAACCCTTTCATGGTCGGTTAATTATTTTTTTTCACCTGATCCAGCTGATTGGCGATCAATATCCTTTTCACCCATATCTTTGTAAATCGCGCCCAAGACGCCATTGACGAACTTGCCGGAAGATTCGCCGCCAAAAGTTTTAGCTAGCTCGATTGCTTCGTTGATGGCTACTTTGGCGGGGATATTATCATCAAATCTGAGTTCATAAGTCCCCAATCTTAAGATATTACGGTCAACGACTGTAATTTGGTCGAGTGGCCATTCCGGAGCGAATTTTTTAATCAGACCATCAATACTAGTTTGATATTGAATAATGCCATCAATTAAATGTTTAATAAAACCGCCGTCATCAAATTCCGGCGCAAAAGCATTTTTGTTTTCCGCGATTAAATCTTCGATGGGCTGTTTTTTACCGTTAAAATCCCACTGGTACAGGATTTGCACGGCAATAGTTCGAGCTAAGTGTCGATTGGACATGATTTTAAAATTTATTAAAACCAAAACGGCAATCGTTAGCGTTTATTTTAAGCGTCGGTTTTTTTGGATTTTTTATTTTGTTTCTGGCTTTTCCGTTCCTGTTCTTTTTGTTTGAGGGTTTTCTTTTTGGCCTTGATTGTTAAAATCGTTTTGCCCTTGTAGCTGCCACAAAAGGCGCAGGCATGGTGGGGTTTTTGGGGTTTGCCGCATTGGGGGCACTTTCCCAGGCTGGTTTTCTTCAGGGCAAAATGAGAAGCGCGTCTTCGCTTGGAGCTCTTGGTTCGTTTCTGACTAGGTAATCCCATATTCTTTTTGGGGTGATTATTATTAATTGCTTTAATTTAAGCATAACAGGAAAATTTGTTTTTTTCAAGTCGGGCAGCCAGCTCATGACCCCAATTCGGGCAGATTTTATTTTTCCTTGGTTGTTTTGGCGGAAACCAAAGACTTAGAAATATTTCTTTGGTTTTAAGTCAGTCTAATTAGGCCGGCGATTGGCCGGGGAGCTTGGCTAGCGTCGCGGTTAAAGATTTGGGCAGGGGGCTGGTAAAATTATAAGTTTGGTGGTTAGGACCCACAAAAGACAATTGAGTAGCGTGCAGAAAAATCCGATCTGTTAGGTCGGTGACTTTTTGTTTCCTGGTTTTATACAGCTTGTCGCCAACAATGGGGTGGCCATAAGCGAGCAAGTGAACCCGAATTTGATGGGTGCGGCCGGTAAAAATTTCCACTTCCAGCAGAGTATAGTTTTTATATTTGGCCAGCACTTTGAAATAAGTAAGAGCTTTTTTACCGATGAAATTGGTTTTCCCTTCTTGTTGAGCCGGATGAGCGGCGAAGAGTCCGGTTTTGGTATTTGAGCGGCTAATGGGAAAATTTATTTCTTGCTCCGGTCGCTCTATTTCACCGTGGACTAAGGCTTGATATTTTTTGGTGATAGTGTGGTCTTTGAATTGTTGTTTGAAATAATCAAAGGAGGTTTGGGTAGTAGGGATAATCATTAAGCCGGAAACTTCTTTGTCCAACCGATGGACAATTCCGGCCCGAGCCGGATTTTCGCCGATTTTTTTTAACTCAGGATATTTGTTTATCAGCCAATCCACCAGCGTGTCGGTCTCATTTTTTTCTGTAGGGTGGACCAAGAGGCCGGCTGGTTTTTCAATAATCCAAAAATCAGGCTCTTTGGCGATTATTTTTATTTTATCCGGGTTGCCTGTTTTTATTGGTGGCGGGGCGAGGCGGGGGCTGGTTGTTTCTGGATCGTCTTTTGCTGTTTTCTCGGGTGATAGGGTTATGCAATCAGTCTTTTTTAGAAAACGATGAACAGTGGTTTTTTTCCCATTAACCAAAATTAGTTCTTTTTTAATCAATTTTTGAATTTGCGAGCGGGAGAGGTGGGGCCACTGAGCGGTGAGAAAGATATCCAACCGCCGGCCATGGTCTTGTTCGGTGATGATGATATTATTTGAAGTCATGGCAATGATGAATATTTTATTTTTGATGCAGTAATCTTTTTCGCTCTTCTTCGTAGAAAGCGAGATCGGGGTTGAGTTTTTTCAGGTCCGGTTCGACTAATGCATTTAATTGCTTAGCTCGATTTTTTAAATATTTTTTATTATTGCGGCCGGGATCCTCCAGTACTTCGCCTAATAAAGCGTTTAAAATCAACCCCACTTTGGGACCGGGTTTAATGGCCAGCAATTCCATCAGTTCATCGCCTTTTAGTTTGAGCATTTTCGGTGTAATTGGGTCCAGCTGGACTTCCTTGAAGCGGCGTTCCAGCTCTATTAATTTCCAAGGCTTGGCTTTCGGTCGGCCCATCCCCAGGCGGTCGCAGATTCGCAAATTAATAAAATCATCAATATTTTCTCGGCCTAAACGATTCAATAGTCGCCTAACACCGGAATCAGATACAGTGTCTAAGGCGTAATAAAACATATGGTAGCGAATCAAATGAACAGTGTGTTTGATGATATCATTGGAAAAGTGGAGACGTTTTAAAATTGTTCTAGTCATTTTGGCCCCTTCTTGGTCATGGTTATAAAAAGTGGCGGTTGGTCCGCGGCCGGCTTTAGTTATTGGCTTGGCCACATCGTGAAATAGGGCGGCCAAGCGAATTTCTAACTTATAACCTCTTTGTGCGGCCGCGCCCAGCGCCCGAACATTGTGCTCAAACACTTCGTAGATGTGAGATAGGTTTTGTTTAACATGGACGCCGGCTTCCAATTCCGGAATTAAAATTTTTAATAAGCCGATTTGTTGCATTAAGCGGAAGCCCAGTTCGGCGTTGTCGGACATAATAATCTTGGTTAGCTCTTCATTTATTCGTTCACCGGCGATAGTGGCGATTTGCGGCGCCTTTTTTCTGATGGTGTTTAGGGTTGGCTTATCAATAGTAAAACCCAATTGGCAAGCAAATCGGACTGCCCGAAGCATTCGGCTGTAGTCTTCCTGAAATCTTTGTTCGGGCCGTCCAATTGCTTTGATGGTTTGGTTTTGTAAATCTTTGATTCCGTTGAATTGGTCAATTAATTTTTTGTTTTTTATATCCCAGGCCAAGGCATTAATAGTGAAATCGCGCCGGGACAGGTCCTCTTCAATCGACAAGTTTTTGTCGCTTTGAATTTCAAAATCGCGATAGCCGCCAGACATGCCGGCATGTTCGGTGCGGGGCAGGGCGATTTCAATCGGGTTGGCGCCGGTTATTTTGTCGCCGGCCTTCGCTACCGCGGCGGCTGTTTTTGCGGCGGAGCTTCCCGCCCCGGCCGGCCGAGAAGCCGGACTGGCGGGAATAAATTTGAAGACACCAAAACTTTTGCCGACCAAATTAACCTCGCCGTGTTGGTTTAAGAATTTTTCCAAATCATTGGCAGAAATCTTGCCAACCACCAAATCAAAATCTTTAGTCGGCCGGCCGATAATAATGTCGCGCACTGCTCCGCCCACTAAATATAGCTCTGCCGCCGGAAACTTTTGGATCAGGGTTTTTATAAAAGAAAAATTCGCCCGCCGGAAGGCGGCTGTTTGCCAAGCGATTAATTTTTCTTGATATTTTTTCATTTATGCTATAATTCTATCATAATAATCGGACTGAGGGGAGGGTGTTATTTTAGCCCATTATTGATTAATAATCAATAATGACAAATTAAGATTAGTATTATGGCCGTTAAATTGAGTATTATTATTCCGGCTTACAACGAAGAGAAAACCTTGCCGTTTTTGTTGTCCTCTATTCGTCAGCAGAACCTTATTGATTATGAGGTGATTGTGGCCGATGCCAATTCCACTGATAGAACCAGAAAAATCGCTCGGGATTTCGGTTGTTTGGTGGTTACTGGCGGCATGCCGGCAGTCGGCCGCAATCGTGGCGCGGCAGCAGCCCGGGGTGAGTATTTATTTTTTGTCGATGCCGATGTAATCATCCCCCGCGATTTTATTAAGGATGTTTTTGCTGAGATGAAGGAAAAAGATATTCAAATCGCTTCCTGCGGCGTTGTTCCTTTGAGTAATAAAAATATTGACGTTGTTCTTCATGGTTTGGTCAATGCTTATCTTAATGCCACTCAGTATTTTTATCCTCATGCGCCGGGGTTTTGTATTATTATCAAGCGATCAATTCATGAGCAAGTCGGGGGGTTTGATGAAAAATTAACTTTGGCCGAGGATCATGATTATGTTAAGCGAGCCAAGAAGTTGGGCAAATTTCGGATTTTGAAAAAGGTCAAAATTTTAGTTTCGGTTCGTCGGCTCGATTCTGACGGTCGGATTAATGTTTCTGTCAAATATGTATTGGTGGAGGTTTATCGATTATTAGTGGGTGAAATTGAGACTGATATTTTTAAATATAAATTCGGCCATCATAAAAAACAGTGATTATCAGTAAAACTCCCGAAAAATTTCGGGGGTATGTTCATTGGCAGTGCTTGTTGGAAGGGGGTCTTTATTTTCCCTAGAATAAAAAGTAATCAACTTATTATTTTAAAATTAATAAATAAATTATAATGGAAGGGATGAAAAAAACTTACAGAGATTCAGCACACGAGAATATTCTGCCATACAATCCTGAATGGGTTCGTTTGTATGAGGCGGAGGCAGAGAAGTTAAGAGAAGTTTTTGGCGCTGAATTGCTCGGGTTAGAGCATATCGGCAGCTCTTCTGTCCCCGGACTTTCGGCTAAGCCGATTATAGACATTATGGCGCTTATTGACAGTCATGAAAATGCTGAGAAATTTATTCCCAAACTTCAAGAACTTGGTTATTCTTTTGATTTTACCGCTGAGACCGACAAATCAACAGAGCGCCATCTTTTTAGAAAAGGAAAACCGACCCAGTATCATCTTTCAATCGCCTATGCGGATAGAGGAAATTTTTGGAAACGACAATTGGCTTTTAGGGATTATTTAAGAGAACGTCCGGAAGAAAGGGATAGATATGCCAAATTGAAACAGCGTCTTATTAAGGAAGATCCAACGGGCAAGGATTTATACATCAAAGGGAAAACTGACTTGGTTAACGAGATACTTGATAAGTCAGGATTTGTCCACTGGAAGCTGCCGACGAAGAAGGATCGGAACGATGTTTAGGTGATAGAGGGGCCACCGCCTTTTCTGGAGCATTATCATAAAAACAGTGATTATCAAGAAAACCCCGAAATTTTTCGGGGGTTTTACTTTGGTGGTCGCTAGTGGAGTCGAACCACTGACCTCATCCACGTCAAGGATGCGCTCTAACCAACTGAGCTAAGCGACCAAAGATTATTAAAATATTTTAAATAAAAAACTATTAATTGTCAAAATTCTCCAATCAGCGTAGGCCAGGGTGGATTTGAACCACCGACCCCAACGTTATAAGCGTTGTGCTCTAACCCCTGAGCTACTGGCCCAAATTATTGTTTCAATTTTATTATTGGTGTCTTAAGGTAAAATTATCAGCGCCAAAATTTAATCGCCACCCCCTTAAATATAACCGTTCTCCCGGGTTTTTTCAAGGTGACGCTAGAGAGATTTTTTTATTTCTTCAATAATTTCCCGCTCGGCATCAATTAGCGAGGGGGCGTTAACAGAAAATCTGACCAGATCACTGCTACCGTCAGGATTAAATCGAGCTGCCAACCGACGGGAATCGATTTTTTTGACGGAGAAAAGCAGGCAGCTGATTTTTTTGTCGGCTAATTGAATATTTTCATAAATCAAAGCAATAATTTCGGTGTCCGGCATATTGACAATTAACTCGTCAATTACTTCGGTGATATCTTCCGGCCCGGTGGAGGTGTCCAAAAAGTCTTGTTTGGAGATAGTCGACCAAACCAGTCGGCCCTGGCAGTCGTTTTTTAGCCGCGACAGTATTCGCCCCCAAATTTTTAAGGTTGATAAAAATTTGGTTTGATAAAAATTTTGAATAATTTGTTCGCGTCGGGCACCCTCGGTAATTAATTGGCCGGCCAAATTAAGGGTGGTCGGGTTGACATTGGCGCTTTTGAAATTTTTGGTGGCGCTAATGATGCCGGCCAACAGATAGGTGGCCACATCGTCGCTAATCAGCCGGTGGTCGATATTTTTAATCAGTCGATAGACAATTTCCGAGCTGGAGCTGGCCGCCAAGTCCACTAAATTAATGTCGCCATAATGTTCATTTTTGTGGGAATGGTCAAGATTTATTTTGGGAGTGGCGAAAAAAAAGTCGCTGTGTTGACGGTAAGCGTCGCCCAGTGATTCCAAATCCGGACTGTTAATAATAAAAATTAAATCGTATTTAAAATCAGCAACACTGGCGCTAACTTGTTCAATCGATAGTTTGCCTTCGGTGGGCGTAATATAAAAATTAAGCTGTTGCTCTTGGCGGTCATAATCAAACTCACCAAGCTTAATTTGGGAAGTGTCAACACTGATTACAAATTTTTGGATATTTTTCAGTTGATCTTTGATTTCGGTCAGCGGCAAAAACGACAAAGTTGATCGGCCTTGGAAATCTTGACAAACCAGGTCGGTTTTTTTGCCGAGAGTTTTCAAAGCTTGAGCCAGCGCTAAGCTGGCAGCGACCGCGTCACCCGTCCATTGCCGGCGAAAAATAATTAAAATTGACCGACTGCGATTGATGGATTCAAGAATTTGTTGATTGAGGTTGAGGGCCATAGGAAAAGATTAATTAATTGATTTTAACGAATTATTCCGTTAATGTCAACAATATAAAACTTGAAAAAAACTCGGGAATTGGGTAGAATATAATCATTCTTATATTTATTGTTATGGCTCAGATTGAACTAAGCAAATCTTACGATCCCTCTCAAGTTGAAGATAAAATTTATCAGCTCTGGGAACAAACCGGTTTTTTTAATCCGGATCATTTGCCGGGCAAGCGTCGGTCGGCTTTTGTGGTTTCGATGCCGCCGCCCAATGTTACCGGCATTCTTCATTTGGGTCACGCGTTAGAAAGTTCTTTAATGGATACGGCTGTCCGCTACCAACGGATGCGGGGTAAAAAAGCGTTACTAGTGCCTGGCACCGATCATGCCGCTGTGGCTACCCAAGCTCGAGTGGAAGACGAGTTGAAGAAGCGAGGCATTGTCAATCCGCGACAAGAATTGGGCAGGGATAAGTTATTGGCGGAAATTCGTAATTATGCCGAAGAATCCCAAAAAATCATTTTATCGCAAATTAGAAAAATGGGCACCAGTTGCGATTGGTCGCGGCTGGCTTATACTTTTGACGCTGAGCGCTCCCGGGCAGTCAATCATTTGTTTAAGCAAATGTATGACGACGGCCTGATTTATCGCGGTTATCGAGTGGTCAATTGGTCGGTTAAGGGGCAGTCCACTTGTTCGGATGATGAATTGGTGTATGTGGATCAGACAACCAAAGTCTGGACTTTCAAGTACGCCAAGGATTTCCCCATCCCTATTGCCACTACTCGGCCGGAGACTAAGTTGGGCGATACGGCGGTAGCTGTCCACCCGGATGATGAGCGCTACAAAAAATACATTGGCCAAAAGTTTATTGTTGATCTGGGCGCTCAAAAGCCGCTTCAGATTACGATTATTGCCGATAAAAATGTTGATCCCAATTATGGCACCGGCGCTGTTGGCGTCACCCCGGCCCACAGCCAGATAGATTATGAAATGTACCAGGCCAACAAAAATATTGGCATTATTCAAGTCATTGGCGCCGACGGTAAGATGACGGAAGCGGCTGGCCGCGATTATCAAGGATTAACTATTAATCAGGCCAGAGAAAAATTCGTTAGTTGGCTCAAGGATAATGACTTATTTATTAAAGAGGAAGAGATTATCAATAATGTTGGCACTTCGGATCGCTTTGGTGATGTGGTTGAGTCTTTGCCAATGGAACAATGGTTTATTGATGTTAATAAAATTATTCCCGGTCGGCAGCAGAGTTTGAAGGATTTAATGCGTCAGGCGGTAACAATTGGCCATCGAGGCGATGCCAAACAGAAAATCACCATTACGCCGGAGCGATTTTATAATATTTATCTGAGTTGGATAGACAATTTGCGGGATTGGTGCATTTCTCGTCAGATTTGGTGGGGCCATCGGATTCCGGTGTGGTATGGGCCGAACAAGGAAGTTTTTGTTGGTGAGCAGCCGCCAACAGACGGCGAGTGGGTTCAAGATGAAGACACTCTCGATACTTGGTTTTCTTCCGGGGCCTGGACATTTTCTACTTTGGGCTGGCCCGATAAGACTAAAGACTTAAAACAATTTCATCCCACTGCTTGGATGCAGATGGGCTATGAGATTCTGTTCTTTTGGATGGCGCGAATGATTCTGATGTCCACTTATGCCCTGGATCAGATTCCCTTTTATCATGTTTATATCCATGGCATTTTACGCGATAAAAATGGCAAGAAATTTTCCAAATCCGTTGGTAACGGCTTGGACCCCCTGGAAATCATCAAGCAGTATGGCACTGACGCTTTGCGGCTGTCTCTGATTAAAGGCATTACTCCCGGCAACGACTCTCGTTTTTATGAAGAAAAAGTGGCCGGGGCCAGGAATTTTGTCAATAAATTATGGAATATTTCTCGGTATGTGCTTCAGGCTGTGGCCGAGCCAAAGATTATCAATAAACAGCCCCAAGCCCAAAGCTTGGCCGATCAGTGGATTTTGAATGATTTGTCCGAGACGGTTGAAACAGTGACTCAGCTGTTGGATAGCGATGCCTTTTCTCCGGCTGCTGAGAAGTTGCATGAATTCACCTGGAACGATTTTGCTGATTGGTATCTGGAAATTGCTAAGATTGAGGGCGGCAAAGATGAAATTTTATTGTATGTATTGCAACAGCTGTTGAAACTGTGGCAGCCTTTTTGCCCGTTTGTCACCGAAGAGATTTGGCAAAATTTTAAAGCCAAGGATTTACTGATGGTGACTGATTGGCCCCAGAGTGTCAAGGCGGCAAAAGACAAAAGGCTTAGTGGAGATATTGAATGCTTCATTGGCGTGATTAAAACTATTCGTAATTTGCGCAGCGAGTCCAATATTGAGCCGGCTAAATTGATTAAAATAAAATTGATTTCCGCAACTAAGAAGGATTTGTTGGAGAAACAGCGGGAAATTATCAAAAAACTATCGCGTTGCCAGGAATTGGAAATTACTGATAAATCTTCAGCCGCCAAAGACAGCGCGGTTGCTATAACCGGCGAGGTCGAGGTTCATTTGTTATTAGCCGGATTGATTGATTTGAAGGCGGAGAAAGAGCGCCTTAATAAAGAACTAGCCCAGATTGAAAATTATATCAAAAGTATCAGCGCTAAATTGGTCAATGAGCAGTTTTTGAGCCGAGCGCCCAAAGAGATTGTGGCTCAAGAAAAAGCCAAGCTGGCCGAAGCAGAAGACCATTTGGCTAAAATTAAAAAACAACTAATAAGCATTGGTTAAATCCTACTCTGTTTTTAAAAAATAAATTTGCTACAATATAATTATGGCTAAAGTTATTACTGACGAAAAAATTATTGACGAGCTGTTGACGCGGGGGGTAGAAAACATCTATCCCGATAAAGCAGCGCTCAAAAAGTTGCTGATGTCCGGCCGACAGATTAGGCTGTATTGCGGTTATGACCCGACGGCGCCGACTTTGCATATCGGCCATGGTATCACTATTCGTAAATTGGCCAAGTTCCAACAGTTGGGGCACAAGGTGATTTTTTTGTTTGGCGATTTTACCGCCCAGATCGGCGACCCGACAGACAAATTATCGGCTCGCCAGCCCCTTACTCACGCCCAGGTAATGGCCAATTTGAAAAATTGGAAGAAGCAGATTAAGCATATTATCGATGTTAAGAATATCGAATTCAAGTTTAATTCCCATTGGTTGAGCCGGTTGAAATTCGCTGATTTGGTGAAGCTGTCTTCTTATTTTACCGCCCAGCAGATGCTCGCCAGAAGTATGTTCAAGGAACGGATGAGCCAGGGCAAAGACCTTTATCTTAATGAATTTTTATACCCGATGATGCAGGCCTATGACAGCGTGTCTTTGGGGGTGGATTTGGAAATCGGCGGCAATGACCAGATGTTCAATATGCTGGCCGGCCGCGACCTGATGAAAAAAATGAAAGGCCGGGAAAAATTGGTTTTAACCACCAAATTATTGGAGGATCCGACCGGCAAGAAAATGGGTAAATCCGAAGGCAATATGATTACCCTGGAAGATACGCCGGCCGATATGTACGGTAAAGTGATGAGCTGGCCGGATGAGATGATTGTGCCGGCGTTGGAGATTTTGACTGATATGCCCTTAACAGAAATTCGAGAAATCGCAAAGCAATTATCCGGCGGCGCCAATCCGCGTGATGCCAAGATGGAGCTGGCTTATCAGGTAGTTAAAATATATTTGGGCCTTGAGGCCGCTGATAGCGGAGCGGAAAATTTTAAGCGGGTATTCCAACAGGGCGATAAGCCGGTTGAAATTGCTCAAGTAGCGATAGATTGCGCTAATCATTCTATCGGCGTTTTAGAACTGTTTGTCCAAGCTGGTTTGGCCAAAACCAACAGCGAGGTGCGGCGTCTAATTAAAGAGGGAGCAATTAAAATTGATGATCAGAAAGTGACCAATGAGCAGTTTAGGGTTGACTTGTCGGCCGGTCGATTGTTGTTGCAGCGCGGCAAAAAACAATTTGTCAGAGCAGTCAAAAAATAGCCGTAAAAAACAAGGCGGTTAAATTCCGCCTTAAATCAATGAACATACCTTGGTATGTTCATTATTATTTTATTGCTAATTTGAGATGCAGGTCGCTAAGCCGTTCATAAAAGCCACGGCTATGGATGGAGTTGAGGCGGAGTTTATGAGTGTCATAGTGGTGCAGCCATTCGTGAAGTAGTGTGTCTAGAAAAGTTTTTGCCGCCAAAATTTGGCCTCGAACTGCCGTTAGGTTTTGGATATAGATGTAATTTGAGCCGGGGCGGTAATAGCCATAGCGCTTGGTGGTCACTCGGCCGTTAATTTTTTTGTGGTATTGCCGAGTATCGGAAATTTTTAGAGTAATAATTTCAATCTTGGCCAAATCGGATAATTCATCAAGGAGAGCTTCGCCCAATTTTTGGCGTTCGCTTGCCGTTGAACTGGCCAAAATTTCTCGAGTCAGTTTTTGGGCCCTTATTGAAGCGTCAAAATCAACCGTGGTGAGGCGATTGCTTTTTTGATAATTGCGGTCGCCAATTCGTTTTTTAATAAAAATACCCAGCATTATTTTTTTCTTGGCGATAAGCAAAATAAGAATAGCCCATACTGCCTAAGACACCGACAGTGATTGCCAGCCAAAACAGGGCTAGGCCCCAGTTGGTCGGCAAATAGGGAACGATAATGATAGCGATGCCCATTAGGATAAACAGCCAGCCGCCGATGTGGTGGGTTTTGTTCCAAACATTTTCCGATGACAACGACCAAGGCGTTTTAATACCCACGAACCAGTTATATTTTAATTTGCCCAAATAATTGCCGATCACAATAAACAGGGCGCCAATCATCATAGAGACAGCGCTGCCAATATTGAGGTTATAGCCCAAATTAATTAAGCCGGAAAACAGATAGATCAAGAACATGGTGCCAATAATCAGCAGTTTGAAAAGCTGGTAAGTTTTGGCGAATTCTTGATAGCGTTCTTTTTGGGGGTCGAAAAAAGGAATAACAATAAATAAGAGGTGGAGCGCTATTAGCAGTAAGGGCAAAAAGAAAGCGCCAAACCATTTCGAACTCCAGCCGTCAGCTTGACCTTGGATATTCCAGTGGGTAATCACCGTCTCCGGAAAGTGGGCGTAAAAATAGAAGCCGATCGCTATGGCCAGTACAACTAATAGACCGGGCAGCAGCTCGGTGCGCCAAGAAATTTTAATGGGTGATTTCATAGAATCAGTTTTATTTTTTTATTTTTAAAAATTTAACTATTTTTTCACTGATTTCTTGAACCGTACTGAAATTGAGCGAATAGAATATCTGTTGTCCTTGACGGCGGCCCGAAATCAGGTCGGCGCGTTTAAGAACATCCAAATGATGAGATAGAGTGGGCGGGGTGATGTCGAGTTGTCGGCCGATAGCCGAAGCTGATTGTTCCCCCCGCTTAAGCAAATCAATGATGATTTGGCGGTTGGGGTCGGCCAAGGCGGAGAAAGTTTTGGCCAAGGGCATAGCCATAGGGTTATTTAGATAATTAGATAACTATCTAAATAATAATAGACCAAAGATTTTTTGTCAAGGCCAAATTTAGTTATTCGATAATTTCTTCCCGTTTATCATTGATAAAGGAAATGGTTTTTTCCATAAACTCCACCAGCAGTTTGAATGGCGTTTCAATGATAAAATCCAGGAAATATAAAAAGATGTTAACCTTGGAAAAATTAGTGGAAAAAAAGCGTCCAACTCGGATGATCGGCAGACTGACAAAGTCGATTAAAAAACCGAACAGGTTGTCTTTCCGGGGGATGACTAAAAACTGTTTGGCTAGATAGCGCAGCCGGAAAGCGAAAAAGCTGACGACGGTCAGGAAAAATATAAATAAGGCGCCGCTTAAAATATTGAAATTAAGCTTTTTCAGCAAGTAAACAATTAGGCCAAACGAAACACCGCACATAATCAAATAAATGAAATTGAAAGCATAATAACTCATTGTACCCTTTTTCATTACTTTTTTGGGTTTAAAAATCAGAGCCTGTTCTTGTTGGTAGATGATTTTTTTCGTTTCCTCAACAATAATTTTGGTGTTTTTGGGACCAGGAATGCGAATCGCCATGGCCACCACAAACATTAGCGTCGGATGGAAAGTAATATTAATGATCAGCGCCGGCCAATTGATATGTTTGGCCACCAACAGATCATAAGGCAATTCCAAAATGAAGGCTAAAACGGTTTTGGTGAAGAAAATATAAACAATCACTCGGAAAATCGTGCCGATTAGCTTGTTTTTAATCGCCAGATTTTTGGCGGTGACAATTTCTTCAATTTTGTCCTCCAATAACTCCGGGTCGCTCAAGATTTGATGGATGATTGGTTGATTTTTTTTAATTAATTCTTTGAGTACTGAGAAAAAAACTGCCTGCGTCCGAAGGTTGCGGCTTAATTGGAAGGCAATGGGGTGAGCCAGATGCTTATTGATGCGATTATAGACGGTTTCCAAGTGACGGCAGAATTTTTGAATTGTTTCCGGATCGGCTTGACGCCAATTGGGGACTGATAATTTCAGTAAGGCATAGCGTAAGGCCGGCAAGTCGGCTTTGTTGAGATTTTTTAAAATAGCAATATAAATTTGAAGATTTTTTTCTTCCGGGCTTATTTTGCTGTTGCTGAAATTCAGGTGTTTGATTAAATGGGAATATAGGACATTGGCCGTCGCTTCGTCTTGGCGGCTTTGGTTGGGCGATAAAAATTCATTAATCTCGCAAGAGGCAAGGCCGAGAGTGAAGGAAATCAGTTTTTTGGCCTGCGGTAATTGCCGTTGAGTGATGTGGCTGATAAGCACTAGATATTTTTCCACGATTTTTGCCAAGTCGGCAATAATCGTTTCCGGTAATTGATTATTAGGCAAATAGCCGGCGCGAATAAATTCATAGATTAAAGTTTTACTGATTTTGGGCGGCCGGTTTTCTTGAAGGAAGATAATTTGTCGTCTAATAATCCGATCAATGGCATTGCGTCGAATCAGGTGTTCCTCGTTATAATCAATGGCGTTGCGGAATTTTTCATAAAAAAAGCCAAGCTTGGAGACCAGTTGGCTCAGTTTGATTTTTTCGACATTGTCTGGGGTTGATTGTTGGCGGCTATTGGTGTAAATATCTATCAGCCACTCGATTTCATTGCTTATCATCATAATAAAATTGATTATATCAATTGGTGGTTTTTTTTCAAGGATTAGAAAAACCGGGGTCAGCCGGTTTGAGTTGTTCAGAGTGGCGGGCGGTTAGCGGAATAGACCGGAGGAGAAAAAATCCGTCCGGGCTAGCGGGCGGATTGGTGATTGGTTTGGTCGCTGCTTTGGCGACGGTATTGCACCCATTGGGCTTGGATTTGGTCCAGCTGTTCTGGGTTGGCGTTCTTGATTTGCCATATGGGAATATTCATTTTGGCGGCAATGGTCGACAAAAAATCTCGCTGATTTTCCATGCGTAATTTTTGGTCGCTATCGCTTGGACGAATAGTCGACATAGTGGTTCCTCCTTGATAAGAGCTAATATAATTATAGCAAATTTTTTGTGATATTAAAAAGTAATTGCCAATAGGTAATGGTTTTTTGTTAAAAATGTATTATAATAATCGATATAAAACAGACATAAAACATAATTCAAAATTACAAAATTAAATAAGAATTAACTAAAATTTATGAAAAAAACGGTTTTTATTTTCGTTTTGACGGTCGCCTTGACCTTAGCCGCTTCAGCGGTTGGGGCGGTTAACCAGCAACAAAATCAGCGCCAGAATCAGACCCAAGATATTGGCGCTTGCCGTGAGGGTAGTGATGATTGTTTGGTAGTTTCTAGTGAGCCGCTAGTGGAAACAGAAAGTGAAGATGAAGATATTAATGATGACTCCGATGACGGTAAACCGCTGATGGTGCAGGAACGCCAGCAAGCCAGAACTGCCAATCAGGGCGAGAGCACTTCCACGCCGATTCAAGCCAGGGCCAGAAATGTCCAGGAGCTTCAGGCAATGATCAAAGGGCAGCGGCAGGAATTTCAGCAGGAACTGGCTCAATTGAAGGACCAGCGCCGGCAGGAAGTGATGGAAAAGCAAAATGCCGTTCGGGAAGCGGTCCACGCTTTATTGGCGGCCGAGGACTTGACTGGCGGCATCGGCCAGCAGGTATCAGCGATTGCCAGAGAGTTCAATAATTCAGTCCAGAATACCATTGCCAAGGAGGAACAGATCAAAAATCGCAGCCGGTTGGCACGATTTTTCTTCGGCGGCGACCAGGAAGCGGCCGATGAGCTGGAAGAGGAAATTGTCCAAAATCGCGAACGGATCAGGGAATTGGCCCAGTTGTATCAGGATTGCAACTGCCAACAGGAATTGAAGGATGTTATGCAGGAGCAGATTCAGAATATGGAGCAGGAACAGAATCGGTTGGAGGAAGTGGTTGATGCTCAGGCCTATCGGGGCATTTGGGGTTGGATTAAGGGGTTGTTTAGATAATTATTGCGTCAACAAAGCCGTCCCGATTATTCGGGATTGGCTTATGGTTTTGCTTCGTCGTCCTTGTTTCCTCGGGCTCCTCGCTCAACCAGCCATCCGTCTGCCTAACGGCAGGCAAGTTCAATTCCCTCGTCGCTAATTCCATAAAAATAAAAACACCCCAGCTAACGCCGGGATGTTTTTATTTTCTTGGGTCAGGCACTGTCGGGTCTTATAACAGTGCTTGAGGATAAAGAGTATATGGTTACTTTACGCGAAAAAATGAATAACATCAAGAAAGTTGCCAAGTTTTACAACTACGACCTCCTCCTATCCAAAAAGTAAAACGTTGTTACCCCTTGTCTGCCCTTAGGGCGAGCTTTGCACCCAAGATAGACCTTTGAACCACTTGCGACCATAGCCCACCGGTTTGACGAAATTTGCGAGCCCAGAACGATTTGCTTAATTCGAGTGATGTTAAGCAAATTATGCCGAGTCGTATTTGCTTAACCTTTTCGTTTTTTTGATTTAGAGACTTCCTTCCGATCTGCCTGAATCTTTTTAACGATTTCCGCCTGCTCCGCTAGCCACTTATCATAGTCCGGTCCTGCAAAACTCGGTTCGCCACCGGTGTCGATATACTTCTGGATATCCTCCATAGCGAATCTCCCCAGAGCATCGTAAAAGTTAAGCAAGTTAAATGCTTCGTCCGAGGCTTCCTGATCCGTCCAATCAACACCAAAATCTCTTTTGACCAATTCCTTTAACTCGTCGATTTTCTTTTTTGATGGAATCATAAAATTAAAGACCTTCTTCGATCTCGATGGCATCGTCTTCATCCACGCCTAAATCTTCCATAATTTCTTGCACACGTTCGGCCGTATCTTTATCAAGATCGTGGCTTTCCATAAGCTCGGCGACTTCCTCGTCCGGGGCTTCTTCAGCTGGGTTGTCTTTAATTGGATCGTTATCGTCAACCATAATTATTTCTCAAAATTAGTTCCAATTTTATAAATTGAATCACCAATACTTTCCATACCAAACCAATGAAATAAAGTCTTTATCTCAAACATAAATTTACTATCAGAAATTTTAGCTTTTTGTATCAAGCAAGGCCAAAATTTATAGTGTACTTCTCCGCAATAATTTTCGAGAGTCCAATTCATGTTTATAACATCTCTGTTAACCAGCCGGCCTTTTTCATCAAATTCGTTGTCATTAATATCAGTGAAAGTTAACTGATAGTCATATTTTGGTATTGTAAAACCCGAGCCAGGCGCAACCGGCTTAACTGCGGTAACCAACTGTTCGTCCGAAGTCCCTTGCACTATAAATTTATTGAAGATATCAACATCTACTGCCTCACGACCTTCAATAACCAAAGGAAGTTTAATCTCTTTGCCTGTACGATTATCAATCATCCAGCTGGGTCCAAATCCGTCTCGCAAGGCACTGTCTTCTTTATCATTAGCCCAGACAACTAACCCAATATTGGTAATAGTATTTTTCTCTTTACCCTTATTTTTAATCAGGCCACCATGCCTAAATTGATAATAAAGCTGATTATTTTCGACAACGAGTTCTCCGGCCTTTCCGGAAAAAGAAAACTCAAGCTGGGATCGTGTGCTTAAATTCTGGGAGATGCTTATAAGCAAAGCGAAAGGAATAATATAGAAAACCTTTCTGATACCCCAAAGTTTTTTGCAAACCAAAAGAACAAGACTTTTAATTTTTCTAATGATTACTAAAATCCAATTTTTTGTTTTAATCAAAAACTTCCACATAATTATTATTTCTCAAACTGTCTGCGAGAGTTCCAATAAGCACAATGATCGCAATCGTGACCGGACTGTGGTATAGAGTCACTATCTAAACACTTTTTAATTTCAAATAGAGTCTTTTCAACCCAAGAATCATCGCCTTTATGCTCTATCAGATTTACATCAAAATCAATTCGCTTATCAAAAGCTTGCCTGTCCATTTTGCCGGTACAATAAACAAAATAGCCAGTATCAGAAACTTTCAAACCATTCTGCCTTAGTAGCCACTGATAAACTTCCATTTGTCGTTTATAGCCATATTGCCACTCTTTGTCTAAAGCTTTCACTGCCTCATCCTTGGCCGTAGCTTTATAATCAACGACAATATATTCATCTTTTCCGTTAATCCACAAATCGTCAATTGCACCGGTAACTAAAAGTCCGGTCGGTTCATGCAAATATTTAATACCGCCAAAATTTCTTCGCCATTCATCAAGCTCAGCGTGAGACATCGGCCGAGCGTCTATGCCGTATTCTTTTTGCAGAGGGTGCTGTTCGTTTTTAACACGATAAGAGTCAAATTCCTGCTTTAAAAGATAATCCACCGCACTGTTTATGGAAAAAGGAAATCCGGGCACTCGTTTAACGCCGAGTTTATTGTCCAAATAAAAACATCTCGGACATTCCAAAAACAGATCAATCTTTGATCGACTTAGTTTCCAGTTTTTTCCGCCGTAGTTCCAAGAGGCGTCTCTGTTTGGATTATAGTATTCGGACATATTTATTTGATTAATTTCAACTGTTCTTTAAAAATAAAGTTTTTCTTATTAACACTGCACAAAAAACTTATATTGCCAGCCAATTTTCTTAAATATCTATCTTTATCAAATGGCGAATTATGTTCTTTCAAAAAATTGCTAACACCAAATTTTTTGCATAAAAATAACTCTTTTCGAACTTTATCTTTTAATCCCTTCTCAGGATTCAACTCCTGATTGATAATTAAACCTGTACATGTCTGCCTATGTTGCGAATCGGTAATCCTCGCTTTTTTTGGATCATCGTGTAAAGAAAATCCTTCTTGTTTAAAAATTTTATAAAATAACTTTTGAAATTTCTTTATAGGACGATTGCCAGATACCGTTAAGTCATCAATCCAGAATGTATGAGCTAAATCATAAGGCTTAAGCAGTGTTTCGATTCTAAAATTTGAACTGTATAAAACCAAGCCGGACACTTTCGGACTAGTAGCAAATCCTTGCGGTAGACATCCGTCCGCAGTAGTAAATCGAGTCAACATTCGACAGACTTCTGGCGTACATTTTTGTTTTTCAAATGACCTATAAACTATTTTATAATTCACGCTTGGAAAGAAGTTTTTTATATCGTAATTTGCAACATATTTTTTCCCAACATGAATAGAGGCATTGGTAACAATTGATCTTCCTGCGATTCCACCTTGAATATTAATCGGGTAATCTAACGTATTTAACAATTTATTGATTTTATCGTGTACGCTCTGCAAAACATTGTCTGCACTATAAAGAAGTCTCTCTTTGCCCTTTTTGTCTTTCTTTAAGAAATTATGATAATGTTTATCAATTTTATCTGCAGTGCTTATTAAAAAAGCCTCGGGGAGGCTAAGCTGATAACTAAGTTCTTTAACGGTGTTAATTTTTAGATATTGTCTCTTTTTCATTTTTTTACACCTAACGCTCTTTGGGCAAACAATTGCTGTGCTTCTTCAAGCATTTTCTCAAGCTGGGAGTTAATTTTTTTCTCCGAATCAGTTTTGCCTTTTGGTAAATCCATTTTTTCCCAAATCAAAAGAATCACGGGAATATCAAGTAGTTTTGCAACTCCCCGTAAGAAATTTATACTCGGATCTTTCCTATTGTTTTCAACCAAAGAAATATAGTTTTTTGTAACCTCTAATTTAGAGGCTATATCCTCTTGGCTTAAACCCTTATTGATCCGGCCAATTTTAATTAATTGTCCGATTGATAACATAATATTTTTCATGCCATTGCTGGCGTTAAATAGTAACGGAAGAGCCACTTGCTGACAATTTCTTTAACAAAAACGGAAATAACTGCGAATGTCTGCCTTACAAATTCTAAGCTGATTTTGCTATCTTTGTATAAAGACAGCATCTGCTTATTAATTTGCATGGCTTCAGCAAGCAGGCCGAGAGCCTGCTTATCCTTAATTTTTAACCTCAAGACTTTGTGGGTCATGCGATTAAAGGTAATTAGCAGGGCGATTACCCTATCTTTCTTATTTACCGAATTATTGTGTTTATTCATATTATTGGATTTAATCGTTAAGTTTATAATTCATCCGTAACTGTGTTTAACGATTCCACAGACTAATTCGTTGCAAGCCAATATCTGACTCTCGGCTCTTTGGCAGTAAATTGGCCTGCAACTTTTTAGTAGCAGAACCGTTAAATAACCTATGTAGGAAATACATAAATTATTATTGCCTATTCCAGAAAAATATTTATTAATACTATTCGCTAAGCTTAGCGAAATATTATCAGATTAAACAGTATAGTGATTTACATTTATTGTTTGCGATATTCAATCGTTCACAATTCCTGTCTAACACTGTCCTGAACAATCAGCAAATAAATACTTGCCCGGGGCATAATGCCTTCTCTATCCGAGAAGTAAGAGGCAAACCTCTTTTCAATTTGGGTATTTCACCCGTGAGAGTCTGGCTTTGAGATATTTGGTAATCTCTCTTCTTTAACTTACTGTCAATGAGCATTGAGAACAAATCGTTCTCAATAGGAAGTATAGCAAAGGTTAAAATTAAAGTCAAGATAGTTAAACTATAAGTTATACACAGAATAATAAAACCCCAGTTTTTCTAGGGTTTTATTTCCTCATTTTAGTTAAATTATACTGTTTACCGATTGCCTTTTGCCCTATTATGAGTCTTACACAACATCTGACAATTCTTAGAGATTGTTTTGCCACCCTTACTCCAAGCAGTTACATGGTCGGCGTCCATGTCATTTAAGCCCCAGATTTTTTCCTTATTGGCATCGTGTCCAAGAGCACAAAGCGGGCAGTTTGATTCTTTTTTCTTTTCGGCCTTCGTTGTCTGTTCTTTGTATACTGATTTTTTGGTTGCCTCATCAAAGACCCTGACTTCAAGCAATTTCGTCTCAACAGAACCGCCGAGGATATATTCAAAAATACCTTTGCGATTTTTTACATACGGATCAGCGTAAAGCTTTTGTACCTCGGCCGATACTTTAGTTGGGTTATATGACTTTTTATGATATTCCTCATATAATCGTCCCCATTCAGGACCACGCATCTCACTTTCAACATCAGTAAATACGCTAGATACCCAGTCAATCACACTGTTAAAATATTTTTTTAACTCATTGATATTTTTATCAAAACGATGGCGACTCATATAATCACCGACATTGCCTTTACTTACCCAATCTAACGCACACTCCAAGAATTCCTGCCGGTTAGCGCTACCAGAAACATAAGCACTCCATTTTTGAATATTGGCGTTTTGACTATTGCTAAATTCTTCCTTGCCCAGAGTTACAAAAGGTCCGGAGTAAACAGCATTGAGTAACTCTTGATTGTTAAGCGGAACGCCGGCAATATTAATTGTCTTAAACCATTCTTTTATTTCGCTTTCCGTTCCTTCACATTCATAAATGAGCAACTTTGTTTCCCATATTTTAGCTTTTTTATCTTTTGCCATGCCACTAAAATTTTGTGGCATCCCGTTTTCATCCTTAATGGCAAATTTGTCGTTTACAAATCTTCCCAGACTGGTAATGCGTTGTTGTCCGTCCAAAACTTCCAAATTACTATCATTTACTTTATTAAAATAAATCAATCCTATTGGATATCCTTTGAGGACTGACTCAATGACGGCCATTTCTTTTTTGCCACCGTCTGAAGCATAAATATAATTTCTTTGATACTCCGGTTGAATGGTTAATTTACCGGACAGGCCAAACAAACCCTTGCCCTCAAGTTCGTTATAAACAAACCCATCACATATTTCTTTGACTGTTATATTACTTTTTAAAATTGTTTTCATATTATTTTTTTACTTTTCTATTTTTAATTAAAATGCGTGCGTATGGATCGTTATAGCCGGTGATTTTTAACTGAGGCGGTTTTGGTAGTCCTTTTTCTACTATCATAAAAAAATGAGGATTTATATCAATAATTTCAAACTGATCAGGATTATATTTATCTAGAAATGTAACCGGCACACCCATTATGCCTTTATAATCACTTGGTATCGCATCCGTAAAAGGTATTTCAATTGCATCGTAATTGTCATATTTATCATATGACTTTTTACCCTTAATTTCTTTATGTTTACTATATTTTAAATTTTCCGCCATTGTCATAAGCGGTAATGGTTGATGGCGTCTCCCATGATCAAGATTAGTAAGCCACAAGCAATTATTAGTGGCGACAATTCTGTTCCCATTTTCATCTACTCTGGCTTCTGATCCATATAGGTCATAGGACTCAGGAACAATGAAACCAGAAATCCATCTTCCCATTCCGTTACCAAGCCATATTTCATTACTTTTAATTTTTTTGAATATCTCTTTATAGGTGATGCAATTAATATTTCCAATAATCAAAAACCTTTTATCGTAATCAAAAAGTTGCTTAACATATTCGCGGAACAAACTGAAAGGTGGATTAGTTACTACTATATCGGACTGTTTTAGCAGATCAACACATTCATCACTACGAAAATCACCGTCGCCATTCAGCGGAGACCATTCATTGTTTTTATTTGCCTTTAACTGTTTGGCAACATCTTTCAAGTTAAACTCGCCATCTTCGTCTATATCTTTTACTTCGTTGATAATAAATTTATTGGCCGTTATCTTTGGACGACCCTTTGCTTTTACGAGCGTCTTATCATCGCCAAATAATGCCAGTTGAGTGTTGGCGACAGGTGATGGTTTGTAACTTGTAGTGATAAGTTGTTTTAATCCAAGCTTATTAAAATTGAGCACGAAATAACGGAAAAAATTGCTTTCAAACGGATCATCACAATTACAATACACTACCTTATTGCGAAAAGTGTCAGGATTATAATCTAAATATTTTTCAATTTCTTTTTGAATATCAATATACTGAGTATAAAACTCGTCATTCTTTGCCTTCCTTGCTTTCTTAAGATTTTTGATTGAGGATGTTCTGGCCATATATTATTTATCAATTATTTCATAATTCTCCCTATCGCCATTCACTCGAATATAATCTTCACAGCCATCGACAGAGATAGACTGGCATTGGCAGTAAGTCATTTTTTTCTTAGTGTCACCAAAAATCTCATCACCGCATTTTTTGCATTTGATGAAAGTTTGCTTTTTGGTTTTGTTGGCGATTTCCTGAGACATATGTTTATTTTAATAAATCATCCAGTTCACACGATAACAAAGCAGATTTATTGAGCACGATCTGTTCCTTCTGGTTTAAATTATCGGCCGTCATTCTGATTACTTTAGTAATAATAACATCACCGAGCATTATGTGGTTCGTTTTTTTGAAATATTTCACTGTTTTCTGATAAAAAAGAGTTGCGTACTGCTTTAATTTATCCTGAGGAGTCGGCCGGCTACTCCAACCATTACTATTAAACTCCATTTTATCTTCTAGTTTTTTATCTATATCAATAGCCAAGTCACCGTCACGAAAATCCATCCAATAATCGCTGACACGATAAACAACTCTAACAGAACCTTCATCTTCTGTATTAAACCAATATATAAAAGAAAATACATCCGTGTTAAAGTCCTGTGATATTCCAATGCTTTCTAAACTTTTTATAGTATGTATTTTATACTCATTGAGCAATCTAAAATAGCTCTCCCTCCAATTTTTGAGCCAATTAGAGATAAAATTTTGATCAATAAATAATGGCGTCAGGTCATTTTTTAAATTCTCATCACTAACTTTATTCATTTGTAATGTTAACTTATCAAATAAAGTTCTGGGATCTTTTACATCAATACCTTTGGCTATCATATAATCAAAGTCTGGTACGACTTTTTTACCCATATACCAAAGGAGATCATAAATGTCGCGCCCTTTTTCTTCATAAACAACATCACCGACTCCACGAGTGCCTCGTAAGAAAATAGCCGCTAATTTACTGGCCATCAATGCTCCCATGTTGTATGTCAAAATAACAAACGAAAGCTGATCACGATTTATCGGTCGACGTTCAGTTACGGTCTTCGGGGCAATAAAATGGTTTAAATCAATCTTTACATGCACCTGATTTGAAGGATTGCCAAGACTTAACTCTTTACCGACGTGGAATTTCAAAAGTAGCCCCCTGCCAGTAGTTATTTTTATGGTAAGAAATTCAGAATCGGCGCCATAAGTATTAACAAAATAACCCTCAACTTCTTTTTTTAATTCTTCTAAAAATTTTTCTGTCACGGCATGGGAGACTTCAAAATCCAAATCAACGGACATACGATCAAGGCCATGAATTATACGAAGTGCGGAACCCCCATACATTATCCATTTGTTATATTCTGGATGATGATAAATAAAATTGAGAACATAAAACTGCAACTCTTCTTTTAGAGCATTGCGACGAGTTTCGGCGTCAATATTTCCGTAGGCAGACAGATCATCAAGTTTCCTTTTTAAAATTGTGGTTATTTGTTCGCTCATATAAGTTTTTGAATCATTGAATAAAATTTTTCCTGTTCGGTCTTATCTATTTCATCAAAATCTATTCTCAATTCCTCAATCATTTTTTTAATATCTTCTAAATTTACTCCCTTAAGCTGACGTGTCCTGAAATACAGCAAATCAAACAATGCCTTAGCTGGAGAGGCAATATAGAAATCAAATTTACCCTTTACCAAAGAGAAATCAGAAAAAAAATCTTTTTTGATAGACTGATAAGCAAAATTGCCGGCTTTCGTCTGATATTCCCTTGTCACTTTAAGGGTAATCGAAGTGATAGAATTAACGGCTTCTGTGGCAAGATTATAATACTGTAAGGCGGCCCAAGAGCTCACATATGAAGGGGTACGAATAATATTTGCAAGATAAAAAGAATAAGAAACATCCGATCGATTGTTTTCAAAAAAATCGGTAGTTACATAAAGACCATTTTTTAACTGCAAAATATCCTTATATTTCAAAAACCGACTGATATAAGTGTCAATCGTAGAGTCTTTGAGCTCCAACTGTCTGCCGAGCTGATGCACGGTATTTTTATTGAAGTGGGGCAAGGCTTTTAACTGCTCTAATAAATTCTTTTTGCTTTTCATATATTTGACATTAGTGTATCATATCTGAAATGCTAAGTCAACAAATTACTATATCAGTATGTTGATATAGTAGCTAAATAGGCAATATATTTGGCTAAAGTAAAGCGTTTTTGCTGATATTTACTATTTTTAGTCAAAATAGGATAAAAGTGTCTCAAAAGTGAAAAGTAGACTGGGCGTAAGCTTAAAACTTACTTCCAGTTCAAAATAAGCAAAAGTTAACTGGAAATAACCTTAAAGGTATATTCCAGTCAAAAAATGACATATTGCCCGATCCGGCTTCGGGGAGTATAATAAAATCAACAAATAAATAATTTTTGCCTCAAGGGGCAACCTGAACGGTATTCCGTGCTCAAGGGCTCGTAATCGCTATCACTTTTTGTGGTATTGATTACGAGCCTTTTTGTTTCTCGGGGTATAAGCAAAAATATGGAAAATGAATATGAAAAATTGGCTTTTCTTAAAGCCTTGATTGATCTTTTAGATCACCAATCAAAAACTCCGAAAAAAGCATTTCTGTCGTCATACTTCCCCGGGTTTGAGATAGACAGACAAAAGACACTGCTCGGGGAGTTAAAGAAAAACAAGCTGATAAAAAGTTTTATCTGGAAGGACGGTGATTTTATAATTACTAAGCCGAGCCGGTCCGGAATAATTGAGTTTTTTAACAAAATTGAAATTAAAAAGAACAAACCAAAAGAAACCGGTCCGATAGACAACAAGATCGGATTTAATGAACAAACCGGAGTGATAAGCATGGGAGGAAAAACCTGCCCTATTCCAATCAACACTAACCAATACTTCCTATGCAAAACTATTTTCGCAGTCCCGTTTAGCACACTGGTCAAAGAAATAGACTTTTTGGATTTAATGGACTGGGCAAAGGACAGCAAAGACAGTGTCTATGACGCTATGCGAGCAGTCAACAAGAAAATCAAGCGTGATTTGGGAATAAACAAGTTTTTGAAATGGAAAGTTAGACGCATATTTATTGATTACAAAACCGAATAAGGTGGAGTCCGTCCTGATTCGGACAGCAAAGAGCAGACTGAAAGAAAACGGTCTGCTTTTTTATTTGCGGGCCGGCAAACAATATGCCGAAGCCAATAATCACAAAGAAAATACCGCCCCTCACCCCAGCCCAAATGGAGGAAATTTTTATGGACAGATTAGCCGATCTGATTGTCCGCCTTTTAGATTATCGCTACGAGCAAAAAGAGAAAGAAAAACAATCTAATAATCAAAATGAATATGAAAAACCAAACACCGGACAATAATTTTATTACCAGCGACTTCTACACGGCCTGCCTGCTCTTGGCCAGCGACTACCATCTTGTCGGCATAAACAAAGCCGATAGCAAACGCTATCGTTTTATCTTTATTGATAAGCAGGGTCGGGCTCAACTCGTTGGCGGATACTTTGACGGTCTAATAGATATTAACACTCGCAAGTTTGTAAATGCGATTAAAGAGCTGAAGTCGCTCATGTACAACGAACGCGATCAGTTGAAAATGAACAAATATGAAATATGGAAAATTTACCATTCAAAATAGACAATAATGATTACGTAAAACTGCCACGCAGTTTAAAGACCGCCTACCTAGACGGTTTATTGAAGTTTGAGGATTATACGGTCCTCGTCTGGCTGTGGATCACGGCCAACCCAAGAAACGGCAAAACTCATGCCAGCTATGCCGGACTATCCAAAGATTTCAAAAGCAAATACTCCAAAAACTTCATCAATCAAATCATGTTGAGGCTTAAGCGACAGAAGTGGATATGGTATCCGAAACAGCAAGGCCACAGAAGTTCGTTCAATGTGGATATCGCCAGTTATCCCTTATCTGACGGCACTTTTAAGGATATTGGCTTTCGCTTTTTAGACAAGCCTGACAGAAGTCCGAGCGTAAGTGATGAGGTATCTCTGACAGAAGTGCCGACAGAAGTTGCTGATGTTCAACAGAAGTTAAAAACCGATAAAAAGCTTTTGGTAGAACGGTTTTCTTTCAATCCGGAAAGTCCGCCAAACAGAAGTTCTAAGAACGACACCGAGAAAGAAAATGAAAACAACCGATCGAGAGATCGACGGCCGGTAAGAGGATTTTCTCCCAAGTCTTACGAGGAACAGAAATGCTGGGAGATTGCTCAAACCTTGGGAGAAAAAGATATGACCTTTATTTTATCAGCCTTGAAAAAATACGGATTAGCGAGAATTGAGGAAGCTTACCAATCCGTGCTAACTCAGCCGAGCGAGAAAGTGAGGAATAAAGGTGCGTATTTCAATAAATTATTAACCCTTTAAAAGATACTAAATGATACCCAAATGGCAAAAAATGTAGACATAAAAAATGAAAAATACCAAAATGCAATCCGCTTAAAATACGGCGACTTTAGTTATTTAGAAATTGCCAGAATATTAAAAGTTTCGCATGTCAGTGTTAAGCGATGGTTTCGAACTGACGGATTACTCAAAGACGAGTATGACCGCTACGAAAAAGAAAGAAATAAAATTCGCGATGATGAAATCGACGATGCTTTTAAAAAACACGCTGAGACTGCGGCCAAAATGTTGGTGGCTTTAATGGGTGCCAAAAGCGATGCTATGAAATTCAGAGCGGCCAAAACCATTTTGGATTTCATCTACGGTCCAGCCGGAAGTAAGAAAGATAATTATAACGATGAGGAATATCAGCGAAGTGGCCGACAAATCAGCGAAATATTAGAGAAATACAAAGGCAAAACAGCTGTGGGCAACTAACGCTTAGCTTGTTGCTAAAAATAGCGTATGTTGTGTTTAAAAGCTAAGTCTAAAATTATTAGCCAAATTAAAATGAAAATAATATGGAACATGCATTAATTTACTGCCGAGTCTCAACTGAGGAACAAGCCGAGGACGGCCACCACTCCCTGGCGACTCAGCTCAAGCTCTGCAAACGAGCGATTGAGGAAAGCAACAAATACAAACTGGCCAATAACGGTGTCTTCGAAGACCCAGGCAGATCGGCGACCAACATGAACCGCCCTGGTCTGCAAGACATGCTACTGAGAATTCAGGACGATAAAGCAATCAAGGCGGTTTTTATTCAAGACACTGACCGACTAGCTAGAAACGCACTTGATCACATGCAGATCAAGGCGATCATGAAAAAGCATGATGTTGAACTTTTTTCCGTCTCCCAGCCGGGCATTACCGATAGCCCCGAGGGAAACTTTATGGACTTAGTTATCGCTGGTGTAAACCAACTTCAATCGCAAATCACTTCCCGAAAAACTTTGAAAAGCCTTGAGCAAAAATTCTGGGACGGCTGGTGGCCGACTGGCGTGGCTGTTGGATATTTAAATGCTGGCGATCCAAACGATGAGAAAAAGAGGATTATTATTGTTGACGAGGAACGAGCACCGCTTATTCAAGAAGCCTTCAAAATGTATGTAACTGGAGATTATTCAGTCTTTGAAGTTCGCAATGCTTTATACAAAAAAGGATTCCGGACACACGCCGACAAACGGCTGGCTCACAGCAAAATGATTGGGATATTAAAAAATCCTTTTTACTACGGCGAAATGAGGTGGCGAGGATTAATTAACACCGGGAAACACAAACCACTGATAGATAAAAATTTGTGGGACAGAGTTCAGCTAGTAATGGCCGAACATAATAGATATGCCTGTCGCCGACAAAAGTTTAATTTTATTCTGCGAGGTCTGACCTTTTGTGCCAACTGCGGACAAAGATACACCGCCGAACATCATCCCAAGAAAAATAAATCTTATTATCACTGCAACCGGTCCGGTGATCAAATCAAATGCCGAGATAAATATGTGGAGGTTTGGGATATAGAACAGCAGGTAGCTGACTTATTTAAATATATTGAATTCACCCCTGATTTTACAGACAGGCTGGTAGCCAAAATTGAAAAAGTTTATAGCTCTCGCAAAGAAGTAATCAATAAAGATAAACGAGCTTTGAATACTCAAAAAATGATGCTGGAAAAGAAGCGTGACACCGCCGAGGAAAAACTATTCGGCGGATTAATTACCGATGACGACTTTACTCGAATAAAAGTAAAAATCAAAGACCAGATTGAAGTCCTGCAAAACGAATTATACGCCCAAGACAAAAAGCTCAATATGCGAATTGACGAACTACAAGATATGCTTTTGTTCGTCCGCAACGCTTACGAAGCCTATACTAAATCGCCGGATGAAATGAAGCGATTATTCCTTGGCCTTTACTGGGAGAGGTTTGAAGTAGCTGACAAAAAAATCCAAACCGTGATACCGACCCCGATCATCAGAGGACTGATGCAAGCCGAAAATATGGTCTTTACTAAAAAGTATAAAGAGATTGTCGGTCCAAGGATAATAACCGACTTGGCCGTAGAATTTACACCGTTTGTAGCCGGCAAATCAAAACCATTAATTGTCCCTAAAACGCAAAAAACTCGACAAATTGCCGAGATTCCTGCAATGGCATCTAATCAACCGGACTCGGTTATATTAGATACCGTTTGGGGTGGCTAGAGGGAATTGAACCCTCGATAACAGTGCCACAAACTGCTGTGTTACCACTACACCATAGCCACCATAATTGTTTTATTTTAGACCTTGGTTTTTTACCATTCTCACCATTAATTGTCTCTTTTGCTGCCAGTGCCCTCAGTAGGAATCGAATCCGCCCAGGGCGGACAAGCTCCTTATTTCAATGGTTCTAACAATTTAATTGTCTCTTTTGCTGCCTGTGCCCTCAGTAGGAATCGAACCTACATTTCGGGTTCCGGAAACCCGCGTTCTATCCGTTGAACTATGAGGACGTTTATATCGGGTGGCGTCCGCGGCAGGATTCGAACCTGCGGCCTACAGCTTAGAAGGCTGTTGCTCTATCCAGCTGAGCTACGCGGACAAAAAATATTTTTCAAATTGGAACATCATTGTTTGAACCGACAATTCCGGCGCTTGGTTTTTGATAGTCGTGACTCTGACCGGATATTAGGAATTCTTTTATTAAGGATAGCATAAATTAGCATAACAGTTTTAGGGTCGAAAGTCAATTGATTTTTTATTGGTTTTCTGCTAAAATTTGCTTGTATTATTGAGTTAGCGAAAAAACAATCCAAATTTATTACTATGGCTATTGCTGATTCTCAGTCGGGAGCAGTGGCTTCCGCTAGCAGAAAAATCACGGTTATTGGAGGAGGAACGGGCAGTTATACCTTGCTCAAGGGTTTGAAATATTACGATACTAATTTGACCGCTATTGTCACTACCGCCGATAGCGGTGGCAGCAGCGGACAATTAAGAGACGAATTCGGCGTTTTGCCGCCGGGCGATTTGCGTCGCTGTTTAGTCGCCCTGTCCGAAAAACGAGGTGACATTTGGCGCAAAATTTTTGAGTATCGTTTCAACGGCCATACCGAAAATAATAATTTGGGCAATTTGATTATCACGGCCTTGACCAAAATCACCGGTGATTTACCCGAGGCACTAGCTGTCGCCTCGGAATTATTGGCCACTCGGGGGCGAGTGGTGCCAGCCACTCTCGACAGCGTTCAATTATGCGCCGAGTTGGAGAACGGTCAGAAAATATTAGGTGAGGCCAACATTGATATTCCCCAACATAATCCTCAATTAAAAATTGTCAAACTTTATTTAACGCCTCAGGCGTTTGCTTACAAGCGAGCGATTGAAGCGATTTTGGACACTGATTTGGTGGTGATTGGGCCAGGTGATTTATACACCAGTATTATTCCGAATTTACTCGTGGAAGGTATTAGTCAGGCGCTCAAAGCGACCAGCGCTAAAGTGGTTTATGTTTGTAATGTGATGACCAAGTACGGCGAGACAACCAATTTTTCGGCCAAAGATTTTGTTCGAGAAATCCAACGGTATACTGATAACGCTCTTGATGCGGTAGTTATTAACACCACTCGTCCCGCCCTCGCCTTAATTGAAGCTTATGCTCTAGAAAATTCTTTTTTTGTCGAACCGAATATTTGGGGCGCTCCGGCAACAGTGATCAAAACCGATTTATTGGAGGAACGGGCCGAAGTTTATGAAGGGGGACGGATTAGACCGCTAATCAGACATGATTCGGGCAAATTAGCCAGAACAATTATTAGTCTTTAATTTTAATTTAATAAACACAACAACATGATACCAGCAATAAAAAAACGGCGCTCGGTTCGCCAGTATTTGGATCAAGATATTAGTGAGGAGCAGCTCAAGGAAATTTTGACATCAGCGATGTATGCTCCGTCCGCTAATGCTATTTATCCTTGGGAGATTGTGGTGGTGCGTCGGAGCGAGACCAAAGAATTATTGTCTCGAACCACCCCCTGGTCGGCTCACGCCAAAGCGGCGGCGGCGGTTTTGGTGGTTATCGGCAATGAAGAAGAAAGTCCGGATTGGGTGGAGGACTGCTCTATTGTTGCCGAGCACATTTGGTTAGCGGCGGTTGATCAGGGCTTGTCTAGTTGTTGGATTCAGATTAGGGGCAATGATAATGCGGAAAAAGAAATTAAGGAATTATTGAACATTCCAGCTAAATGTCGGGTGTTGTGTTTGATGCCGATTGGCGCGCCCACTCAAGAGCTTGAGGAGCATGGTGACAAAAATTTTATCAAAAGTCGCATTAAAAACGAGAAGTACAAATAAGCCCGCCAACTATAGTAATTGTCGGGCCGGTTAAAAGGCAAGCTAAACAGCTTGCCTTTTGATATATTTATATTGACAAAATATCTAAAATATGCTATAATTATATATAGGTCTTTAAAACAAAAAAAGATGGCAAAAATATAAAAGGAGGGTTACTTATGCCGTACTGGACGAAAAAAGAAATGGTGCGGCGCGCGCACCAGTTGCTGGCTGAAGAGGGTTGGCACGTTTCTGAAAGCTTGATTAATCGGGCTTTCACCCATCATGGCCGGCGCGGAAACAAAAAGGGCAGCCGAAAATTGTTCGGCTGTCTTAATCAGGCCACGCCTGAGGAAATGATCCTCGCGTTAAGATGGCGCGGGGTCGTTTTTCAGGGGCGACAGGCCATTGGTTTTGTTCCCCGGCCGCCCCGACCGCCCCAGTCGCCTTGTCTGCCTCGCCAGGCACAGACGCCACCAAAACTCCGGCTTTTGCCTGATGGTGGCGGTGGTCGTTGTCCCTACTGCGGGGCTTACGACCCACTGCGGGAGCAAGCCTCCCGCTGTCCTCACTGCGACCAATCGGTCGAGTGAGGCAAAACTTTGCGGCCCGACAAACCAGTCAATGGGCCGCTTTTATTTTGTCTCAAAAAAATAATTAAGTTATAATTAAACTAGCAGATTGATTAACTAACAATTTTTATGTGGATCAAGAAAAGTAAAAACAATCCGCCGGTTTATACCAGTCAACCGGCCAAAAAAAGCATGTTGCAAAAAGTAATGACCCCTAAAGATTGGCTAATGTTGAGTATCCTGATAGTGGTGGCGGTGGTTTGTTGGACTTGGGTTTGGCGAGCTTATCAGGAGCCCTTTGTCGAGGAGATATTTTTTATCAATTCGGAAAATAATTTGTAGTTTACGCCGGTTGACAAAATTCATAATTTGTAATAAAATAGAGCCATAATAATTAATGACGATTTTCTTGGTTTGGGCGACTTAAAGTCGGCTCATTACTAGGAAAACCGTGACAAAGGATTAGTCATGATTGACAAAAAAAAGAAACAGCAAATTATTAAAAAATTTGCTATTCACGACAATGATACCGGCTCGTCAGAGGTGCAAATCGCGTTATTGACTGAAGAAATCAAAAATTTGACCGAGCACCTGAAAAATCACAAAAAAGATTTTTCTTCGCGCCGCGGTTTGTTGCGTAAAGTATCAGAGCGTCGCAAACTGTTGCGTTATTTGGAAAAAGAAAATGGAGAAAGCTTCGAGGCGTTGATTAAGCGGCTGAAACTTAAAATCAGCAAGCGGGTTGAAGAAACGCCGGAGATTTTGGAAGAAGGATTGACTGAACAAAACAATCTTACAGACGATGGTGAGGAGGAGAATTAATTTATTCTCCTCTTTGTCCTTTTTAGATTCTGCCGGCGAGCCAGGTTGGCCGGCGAGCGTTATAAATAATTAAATAATATTGAATCGGCCGGAGTGGTTATTTATTTGAAAGCAAGTGGGCGGTGACTAGCTCAATTGTCCAGTTGTCTTCAAATAAATACTCGCGGCGATTCTTGAGGAATTTTTATGCCGAATATTAAAAAGTTTGAATTGGAATGGGCTGGTCGCCAGCTAGCAGTGGAATTTGGTCGGTTGGCTGAACAAGCCAATTCTTCCTGTTTGGTTTCTTATGGCCAGACAGTGGTTTTAGCTACGGCGGTGATGGGCAAGGAGCCCCGAGAGGGAGTGGATTTTTTGCCGTTTCAGGTAGAAATGGTGGAAAAAATGTATGCCGCCGGCAAAATTAAAGGTTCGCGGTTTGTTAAACGTGAAGGTCGGCCGACTGACAACGCTATTTTGGACGCGCGAATGATTGATCGGGGCATCCGGCCGCTGTTCAATCAGAATATTAGAAATGAAATTCAGACAGTGGTAACCACCTTGTCTTATGATGAGGAGAATCCAGCGGATGTTTTGGCAATTACTGCCGCCGCTATTGCTCTGCACACCTCGGACATTCCCTGGGCCGGTCCGCTAGTCGGTCTGGCCATTGGTCGGGTCAATGGACAATTGATTGTTAATCCGACCCTGGCCCAATTGGAGCAGTCTGATTTTAAATTGGTGGTGTCAGTGGTTGGCGAGAAAATTATTATGGTTGATGCTGATTTTAATCAGGCTAGCGAGGAAGATGTCGAAGCCGCTTTTGCCTTGGCGATCAAATCAGCCCAACCGGTGCTGCAATTTATCGAACAAATCAGACAGGCGCTAGGCAAACCCAAACAAGACGAAAGAAAATTGATTGAAGCGGCGCAAAATGGTCAGGAGATTTCTTTGGCAGATAAAGAAAAAATGTTTGAACAAGCCAAGCAGTTTTTTGCTCCTCAGTTGGATAAATATTTGTTCAATCAGGCCAAAGGCACCAAGCGAGAAAGGAAGCAGGTTGCCAAGGAATTGTTGGATCAGTTTGTCGATCAATTGGAAAAAGACGATCAGCCCGAGGAAATTATCAAATATGTTAAAAATAATTTTGAAAAATATTTGGAAGAAGAGGCTAGCCGGGCGATTTTGGAACGAGAATTGCGGATTGACGGTCGCCGACTCGACCAAATTCGGCCGCTTGACTGTCAAGTGGGCATTTTGCCCCGGACTCATGGCACCGGCTTATTTAGCCGCGGTGAGACTCAGGTCTTGTCAGTTGTCACTTTGGGAGCGCCGGGTGATGCGCAGATTTTAGATGAAATGACGGAAGACGATACTCAAAAGCGTTATTTGCATTTTTATAACAGTCCGCCTTATTCTTTTGGCGAGGCCGGACCATTTCGCAGTCCGGGTCGGCGTGAAATTGGCCACGGCGCTTTAGCCGAGAAGGCTTTATTGCCGGTTTTGCCGGAAAAGGAGCAGTTTCCTTATACTATTATGGTAGTATCAGAAGTGATGGGCTCCAATGGTTCGTCTTCAATGGCTTCTATTTGCGGTTCGACCTTGGCGTTAATGGATGCGGGGGTGCCAATCAAAAGTCCGGTTGCCGGCGTGGCCATGGGTTTGGCTTCCAAGGGCGACAAATACAAAATTTTGACTGATTTACAAGATATGGAAGATGGCGATGGTGGTATGGATTTTAAGGTCGCCGGCACCACAGACGGCATTACTGCCATTCAGATGGACACCAAGACCAACGGTTTATCGCTGGAATTGTGCCGCCAGACTTTGGCTCAGGCCAAGCAGGCGCGGTTGGAAATTTTAGCAGAGATCAGTAAAATCATTAGCGCGCCGCGGCCGGAATTGTCGCCTTATGCCCCGCGAATTGAAACGATGCGCATTAATCCAGAAAAAATTCGCGATGTTATTGGCACCGGCGGCAAGATTATCAACGAAATTATTGCTGAATGCAATGTTCAGATTGACATTGAAGACGACGGATTGGTCACAATCACCAGTAATGATCCAAGCGGTATGCAGAAAGCCTTAAAATGGGTGGATGACTTAACCAGAGAAATTAAGGTTGGCGAAGTGTATACCGGTCCAGTGGTCCGGTTGATGGATTTTGGCGCTTTTGTCCAGATTTTGCCCGGTCGCGACGGTATGGTTCATATTTCCGAATTTGCCAATCATCGCGTGGACAAGATTTCCGATGTTGCCAAGCTGGGGGATACTTTGACTGTCAAAGTGATTGAAATTGATAGTCAGGGTCGGGTTAATTTGTCAGTCAAGCAAGCCGACCCCAATTATGATCCTGCTTCTGATCTGCGCCAGGGCAATGGTCGTCCCAATGGCCGGAACGGCAATGACCGGCGAGATAGTGGTCGTAATTCCCATGACCGGCCGAGGAAAAAATTCGGCTTCCGCCGTTAAGGGCTTTTAATTGTTGATTTTTAAGAGTCAACTTATTTAATGATATTTTCTAAATCAAAAAACAACCTTCGACTTGGCAAGGCCTTGGCTTTATCCCTGGTCGGAGTTGTTTTTTTGTTGGCGCTCGGTTATTCATTGTACCAGCAATACTTTGCCGATACTACTAGCCGGTATTTGCCGCCGGAGACGCTTGGCTACATTCGGTTTAGTCTGCCCAAAATCAAAAATCAGCCGCAATTGAGTCGGTTGCTTAGTCAAGTTATTGGCCAAACTATTTCGTCCGAGGCAGACGGTTTTATTTTTGACGAGTCGCTGATTAAGCGCGAGGCGGCGATTGTTCTGGTTGGTCTGGAAGAAAAAGTGGTTCCGGCGGCAATTGTCCGCACCGATCGACCACAAAAAACCGAAAAATTATTTCAGGATAACGGCTTGGCCTATAAGTTTTTGGATAGCCAGCATTTGGTGGCGGCCGCCAATCCGGCGATATTGGATTTTTTTGTCTCCGGGTCGGACAAAGTTGTTTATAAAAATATTAGTGCTCGGTTTTCGCCCTTTGCTTCACTGAGTATTTTTATCAGCCGGCAGATAAATGATTATACGGTTGGCGGGCTGGGCTGGAACATTTTAGCTCCTGCTTTCGGTGCGGAAGATGTTTTTGCTCAGGGCCAAATCAATCACGGCGCGTTGGAAATCTCTCTGCTTGATTCAACTGTCGTTGGCCGTTCTGGCGATTTTCCCACGATTGAGGCCGACTTTGCCGCAATTCTTCCTGATTTGCCAATTTGGGCTGATGATTTTTCCCGGCGGTTATCGGAGCGATCCTGGCAATGGGCCGGCGGCGACTGGCAGTGGTTTAATCAGCGTTATTTTGGCTTGGCTAACCGGGTCGCTTGGGGTCGGACCATATCTTTGGCAGCCCAAGCCAACAATAACACCACAGGTTGGCCGTTGGCAGATTTTGATTTTTGTTTGAGGGTATATTTTGATAGCGTCGCTGAAGCCAATCAGGCGGTTGGTGTCTGGGAAGAGGCGCTTAAGCGGTTGGTGGCGGACAAATTTTTCTCACCTCAAATTGTTTGGCTATCTGACGGCACTAAAGTGATTGAATATCAGCCGCTGTTTTCCCGCCTGTCTTATGGCCAGCAGGACGATTTTCAGACTATATCGGCCACTTCTTCAGAAGCCAACATTACTATTTTTTATGGACTTTTTGATAATAATCTGAAAATTGCCAATAATTTATCGGTTAATTGTCTTGAATTGGACAATCAAGAGAGTTATTTGCTGTGGAATTTGTCTTTAGCGCCATTTTCTCCCCCGTTTGAGTTTTTAAATGTTTTTAACCAGGCCCAAATAAGCGGTGGAAAACTTATATTAAGATAGATTGTTTAAATTTAGATAAAATAATTGGCTTAAAATAATAGCTGTGAATAATTGGTGGATAAGTTAATGGTCTTATTAGTTAAGAGTAGTGGATAAAGTTAGTATAGATTATTTTTTTATTCAAATTTGGCAATTATTTAGGATTGACCATAGTGTAAAAAAATGATATAATGAATATAGAAAAGATAAAGAGCACCTTAAATGATTTGAAAATTTGCCCTAAATTGTAGATTTAAGGCAGTTTTTCACTTTGTACTCGCCATTTTTTCCTTTAGAGCCTGACTAGCTCTTCCTGATTTCGATTGAGGTTTGATTGCTAAGCCCAAAAAGAGCGCTTACCCTTAAACCAGTGGCAGAGTAGAAGGTAAAGTACCTTAGATGTTCCTCTATAGTCGGAGGAAATATATTTCGGCGCGAAGTCGGAGTTTTGTCTGTTGTTTTCAGCGTAAAACAATAAACAAACTGATTTCGAAGCCAGTAGGCTCGAGAATCCCACATAAATAATTATAAGCAATTATATTGGGGTGTACGCTCGGGCCTCTTTTTTTAATTTTGTAAATTTGCTATATTTAATTAAAAGAAAATAACCAATTAAATAAAGAGGGATTATTGCTGCGGTTTTAGTTAGCCGCAGCCAAATTAATTTTTAATTATTTTTTTATGGAAGAGAAAATTATCCAAGAGCTGAAACAACAGCTGGAAGAAAAAAAGAATAAAATTATTGTCAATTTGGAGAGTGTCGGCAAACGGGCCGAGGGCGAGGAAATAAATTTTAATGCCGAATTTCCTAATTATGGCGATTCGACCGAGGACAATGCCGTGGAAGTGGCTGATTATACCAAAAATTTGTCGTTTGAACGTAAGTTGGAAGATGATTTGCGCGATGTTGATCGGGCGCTTGAGCGAATTGCCAGTGGTGATTATGGCAAATGTCGATATTGCGGCCAGGAAATTGAAATTGAGCGGCTAAAAGTTCGCCCTGAATCTACCGCTTGTGTCGCCTGTAAGCAGGCCCTGAAAGGCGAGGAGTAAAAATAGTTATTTTTGCAATAGCTTGATAATATTTAAATTTGAAAAATATTTGAATATGAATTTATTTTTTAGCCCTATCACTTCTGATTTAAATTCAAAAAAAATATTTTTTTTAAATCTCATCACGGTTTTTCTTTTTGTGATTGACCGCGCGGCCAAAAAAATATTCTTCACTATCGGTGAGGAATATTTTGTTTTGGGCCAGTGGTTGAAACTAAAATTAGCGCTCAATCCGGGCATCGCTTTTGGCATCGGTTTTAATTTTTACGCTCTGGTTATTATTTATTTTTTGATTCTTATTTTTTTAGTTTGGTTTTTGATTGGCGCTTGGCGCAAGGGTGGTTTATCGGCGGTTTTTTACCTCGGCTTGATTATTGCTGGCGCTTTTTCCAATCTGCTTGACCGGCTTTATATCGGCCAGGTGATTGATTATATTGATGTCCGCTATTTTAGTGTTTTCAATCTGGCTGATATAATGATTGTCTTGGGGGTATCCGGCATCTTGCTGAAGAATATCGGCAAGTCCCAGCCAGCCAAAGTGGAGAATATTGAAAATAATCAACCAGCTAACTAATAAGCTAACCAGCTAACAAGCTAATAAGCTTTTTCTATATGTCTTCAAAAGTTTTTTCCGCCGCCATTATCGGCTTGGACTGCGAAGTAGTGGAAGTGGAGGCGGATAATTCACCTCATGGCCAGCCGGGAATTCATATTGTCGGTTTGCCGGATAAAGCGGTTGATGAATCTAAAAGTCGGGTCTATAGCGCGGTCAGAAATGTTGGTTTGGATTTTCCGCGCGGTAATGTGACAGTCAATTTGGCGCCGGCTGACCTCAAAAAAGTCGGTACTTATTATGACCTGCCGATTGCCGTGGCTTGTCTGGACCAAAACAGTGAGATTAATTTGGCCGCTTGGCGGGAAAACAGTTTATTTGTCGGTGAGTTGGCGCTTAACGGCGATCTGCGGCCGGTCAACGGAGTATTATCCATTGCGCTGATGTGCCAACAGCGAGCAATAGCAAATATTTTTTTGCCTCGAGCCAACGCCGCTGAGGCGGCATTAGTTGCAGGGGTAACGGTTTATCCCCTGGATAATTTGCGTCAGTTGTATGAGCATCTCAAAGGCGTAGCGATCATTAATCGGTTTGTGGGGGCTGATATTTGGCACCAATCGGTCACGGCCACAGGTTTTGATATGGCGTTTATCAAGGGTCAGGAACAAGCTAAGCGAGCGTTGGAAATTGCTGCCGCCGGCGGTCACAACATTTTGATGTCCGGTCCGCCCGGTTCGGGCAAAACTATGTTGGCTAAGGCGATGGCTTCAATTCTGCCTCAACTGACTATTGAAGAAAGTCTGGAGGTGACCAAAATTCATAGCGCCGCCGGTATTTTGCCTAAAGACCAGCCATTACTTATTAGTCGACCCTTCCGGTCGCCGCACCATACTGCTTCGGCGGTAGCTTTGGTCGGTGGTGGTTCTTGGCCCCGACCGGGCGAAATCTCTTTGGCTCATCGCGGGGTGTTGTTTTTGGATGAATTTTTGGAATTTCCCAAAACAGTCTTGGAAAATTTGCGCCAGCCGCTAGAAGACGGATTAGTGACAGTGTCGCGGGCCGCTGGCACTATTAAATTTCCGGCCAAATTTATTCTGGTGGCGGCGATGAATCCTTGCCCTTGTGGTTATTTGTCTGATCCGGATAAAGACTGTCTCTGCAGTCCCGGACAAATTATTAATTATCAAAAACGCGCCTCTGGGCCGCTCTTGGATCGGATTGATATTCACATTGAAGTGCCGCGACTCAATTTTGATAAACTGGAAGCGGGGCCAGCGGGCGAATCATCGGTTCAAATCAGACAGCGCGTTCAAGTGGCTCGTGACATTCAGCTGGCTCGGTTTAAAGAAGACAAGATTATCAGCAATGCGGAAATCAACAGTCAGCAAATTGAAAAATATTGCCGCTTGGATGATAGCGGCCGCCAATTGTTGCGTCAGGCAGTGGACAAATTTCACTTGTCAGCTCGGTCGTTTCATCGCATTTTAAAATTAGCCCGAACCATTGCCGATTTAGCTGAACAGGAAAATATTTTAGTCGAACATTTGGCGGAAAGTCTGCAGTATCGGCCTCAAATTGATTAATAAAACCCCGATAAATTTTATCGGGGTTGGATGTCTGTGGCGGCTGCTGGGCCGCTTTTTTGTTTTAACAGCGAAACATGTTTTTCCCGGCAACGCGGACAGGCCCAGATAACCACCAGAGTTGATTCGGATGTTTTGTTCAGCTTGGCGGTGTGGTTGTCAATCGGGGCGTGGTTGCCGCATTTATCGCAATGGGCAATAATGGACATGGCTAATCCTCCTAGTTTGTAATTGGCTGATTGTTTATTTTGATGGTTTTAGTTGTTAAATTTTGTAGTGTGGTATACAAATTTAGTGTCGTTGCGTTTTTTTCTAGTTTTAATATTTTATCCTTCCTCAAGTGTTTAGGGAAGAAGGCGGCTAACCATCAAAGACACTAGCGCTCGCTATCCTTTATTTTATGTTATCTTATATAATTGAGCGGATTGACCCGACTGCCACTGATACGAACTTCAAAGTGAACATGCGGTCCGGTGGAGCGGCCGGTTGAACCTTCGGCCATAATGACTTGGCCGCGGCTGACTTTATCGCCGACCTTGACATAAATTTGGCTGGCGTGGGCATAAAGCGTTTGGATGCCGCCACCATGGTCAATGGTAACATTATAACCATAGCCGGTTTTGAGATACTGGACTCGGGTGACGGTGCCGTCTTCTGCGGCATAAATCGGTTTGCCCTGACCACAGGCGACATCCAAGCCGGTGTGCAACCAACCACGATAGTATTGAGTAATGCGCCGACAAGAGCTGGGCCATTGCAATTTGCTATTGGAGACCACGGCCGGTTCGGTTGGAGTCGGCGCGTTAGGCGTGGTCGGTTGGGTATAAGTGCGCGGCCTGGCCGTATAAATAATTCGGCCCCCCGGTACCATAATTGTTTCACCTACCACCAATAAGCCATCATCAATATTATTAAAATTGGTGATATTGTCAATAGTGGCATCGTATTTTTGGGCGATTGATTTTAAAGTATCGCCTTTTTTGATGACATGGAGAACGCCGGAAGTTGGTGGGATAATCAGTTTTTGACCGGGTTTGATAAAGGAGGTGGCAGATAAATTATTCGCCCATAATAAAGTATTAACCGAAACACTGAAATCTTGGGCAATATCGCCCAATGAGTCTCCCTCTTGGACTGTATATTCTCTAATGCTGGTTCTAGTGATTTTGGCCGCATCAGTGCTGGCTAAATCCGGTTTGACTAAGGTGCTGCCACCCTCGGTCAAGGCTAGCGTTGATTCAAGCGATCCTTGGTAAAGACTATCCTCAGCCATTTGCGATTCTGACAGTAAATCACGACTAAGATAGGAGCTTTTGCTCAAATGACTATGGTTATTATTTTCAATCACCGTCGAATCTTCAATAAGTTCCAAATTTTCTACGCCGATAATCTCATAAATCAGCGCTCCTTGGCCGTAATCTTCTTGTTTTTCATGGGCCAGAATATTGGAAGTGCTCACCAAAACACAAATCAGAATTATAATGGCGTGAATAATATAGCGATTGGAGAGAATTAAAATGATTTTTTCCAATTGGCCGGATGTTTTTTGGGCTAGCTTATTTTTAATTATCAAATAACGGCCAAAAAAAGGAATAATGAAATAACGTAAAAAAATATTGACCCCAAATAAAAAAGGGCCCCTCAATAGTTTAAAAAGCCTCAGAAGCGCTTTTATCAATAATTCCAACCCCCCGATGGATAAGGTTAAAAAGCGGATGATTAGTTTTTTAATTCGCAGCTTAATGACGGTTGGTTAATATTAAAACCTTGATTTTGATTATAAAATTATAGCCGATTTTTGTCAATTAGGTTTAAAATTTTTTTTGTGCTAAATTATTATTATGGCAGACAATAAAATAGTCAATAGCATTTTAGCGGTAGTTTGTTATTTTGATTTATTTGACTATCCGCTGACGCTCTTGGAAATACATAAATATTTGATGGCGCCGGCCGATATTGCGACGGTTAGTCGGGCGGTCGAGGAGCTGGTGGCTAGCGGCCGATTAGCCGTTAAATTCGGTTGTTATTTTTTACCGGCCCGTCACGCGCTGGTCAATATCCGGCGTCAGCGCTATGTTTTGGCCCGAACCAAATTTAGGCGAGTTATCTGGGTGGCAAAAATTTTTTCTCATTTTCCTTTTGTCAGGCAGATTGCCCTTTGCGGTTCCTTAGCGTATAGCAATGCGAAAATTGACAGCGATATTGATTTGTTTGTGGTTACTGCCGCCGGTCGGGTTTGGACTGTTCGGTTTTTAGTGAATGGTCTATTATCGCTATGCCGATTGCGTCCGCGAGGCGAACACAAACAAGACAAAATTTGCACGGGGTTTTTTGTATCCGAGGACAGTCTGGATTTGAGTTTTATCAGCCATTACCAGCGGGAGACGCATCTTATTTATTGGTTTTTTCGGTCCGTATTCATTTATGGCGAACCGACTCGATTTTTTGCCGCCAATTCTTGGTTGAAACAGATTTTGCCTAATTTTTATCCTTATCAGCCCAATTTAAAGCGTCGGGTGAGCGGTTCAGGTTTTTGGTTGGAATGGTTGTTTAAACTGGCGCCGGAACGGCTGTTTAAAAAAATTCAATTGGCGATTATGCCTGCCGAATATTTGGCCCTGGCCAAGCGGGGTCAGGATGTAATTTTGTCTGACCAGGTCGTGAAGATCCATACCAGCTCGAGTCGTCAGGAAATTGCCAGTCGACTGGCGGAAAAATTAAATAATTTAAAAATCAATGAAGCGATGGAACAAGCTAATTGAGCGGCTGATTGTTTTGTATATCTTTGTTTTGCCCTGGCAAACAATGTGGATTTGGCGCGAACGGTTTCTTGGCGGCGCCAAGTGGCAGTATGGGACAATGATTGTTTACGCCAGCCAGATTTTGCTCTGGCTAATTTTGATCGGCCAGTTGATAGTCTGGTTCAGACGCCGGCCAATCGCCGTCCGAGACGCGCTAAATGTTTTAGCCGGCCGGTCCGGGCGACAATCTTCCCGTCGTTTTTTAGTGGCGATTATTGGGCTGTTGACGCTGTGGCCGCTTAGTAGTTTTTTTTGGTCGCTGGATAAGTCGTTGGTTTTTTATGTTTGGCTGCAATTGGCCGGCGCGATTGGTTTGTTTGTTATTATTTTAGCCAAGGGTTACAGTCGGCTTCAAATAGCCTGGCCTCTGATGTTGGCCGGATTAGTTCAGGGAGGATTGGCCATAATTCAATTTTTCAATCAACGGATTTCGGCCAATAAATGGCTGGGACTAGCTGAACATTTATCCGGCGATTTGGGAACAGCGGTGATTGAGACGGCTGACGGCCGCTGGCTCAGGGCTTACGGTAGTTTTAATCATCCCAATGTTTTGGGCGGATTTTTGGCCGTATCTTTTTTGGCCGGATTTTTGGTTTACAATCGCTATCAGCCCGGTGGTCGGAGAATTCTCGCTGCCATATCCTTGGCAATAATTTCCGGCGGACTGTTTTTTAGTTTTTCCCGCAGCGCCTGGTTGGCCCTGGCTCTAATTGGTATTTTAGGGCTGGTGTTTTACTTAGGACGCGAGCGTTTGTCTTTGGTCCAAACATTAGACAAGTTCAAGCCGGCCCTATACGGCATAATTATTTTTGCCTGGCTGTTTATTATTTATCAGCCATTGGTTATTGAGCGCGCTTCATTTAGCGAGCGCTTGGAAATAAAATCAGCCCAAGAGCGTATCAGCTTAATGTCAGAGGCGAAAAATATTAGTCAAAACAATTGGCTGTTGGGCGTCGGCTTGGGCAATTATACTGTTGCTGCTTGTCGCCAATATCCCTTGCGGTCGGCTTTTGACTGCCAGCCGGTGCATAATCTGTATTGGTTGATTTTTGCCGAATTGGGTTTAATTGGATTATTATTGGCCTTAGTTTTTATTGGTTTGTCTATTGGGCAAATTAGTCGCCAACAGCAAAAATCTTGGCCATTATTTTGGCTGATTCTCCTATTGGCGCTGTCTGTTTTTGATCATTATCTCTGGACCAGTTATGTGGGATTAATGGTGTTTTGGCTGATTATGGCATTGGTGTTAATAGAGGATGATAATATTTAAAATTAGCCATTTTTTAATATTTTTAAAATGTCTTGACAATTTAGGCGTTTTTTTATAAAATAGTTTAGTAACCGTTAGCACTCATTTGTCTTGAGTGCTAATCTATCTAAATAATTAATAAATAACAGACTAATATGAGCATTAAACCAATTGGCGACCGGGTTCTGGTCAAACCGGTAGCTGAAGAAGAAGTGACCAAATCAGGGATTGTTTTGCCTGACACAATTGATAAAGAGAAAAAAGCCGAAGGCGAATTGGTCGCTGTCGGCGCCGGGGAAAAAGTTTCCCAGCTGGGATTGGTAGCCGGTCAGAAAGTGTTGTTTGGCAAATATGCCGGCGAGGAGATAAAAGTCGGTGATGACGAGTATAAGATACTGAGTCATGATGAGATTTTGGCTATTATTGAATAAAAGAATAAATTACAAATTTAAAATTTCAACTTTCAAAATTTTTTTATTTGAACTCTAATTTAAAATTAAAAATTTAAATCTATGGCTAAGCAAATTCTATTTCAGGAGGAAGCAAGAAAAAAATTAAAATCCGGTGTTGACCAATTGGCCAATGCGGTCAAAGTCACTTTAGGTCCCAAGGGCCGCAATGTGGTTTTGGACAAAGGTTATGGCGCGCCGCAGATTGTCAACGATGGCGTCACTATTGCTAAAGAGATTGAATTGGCAGATAAATTTGAGAATATGGGCGCGGAACTGATTAAGGAAGTGGCGTCCAAGACCAATGATGTGGCTGGTGATGGCACGACCACGGCGACGGTATTGGCTCAAGCGATTGTCAGTGAGGGACTAAAAAATGTGGCCGCCGGCGCTAATCCGATTGTTATTCGTCAGGGCATCGACAAAGGAGTCAGGGCGTTAGTGACCGAGCTAAAGAATAATTCCAAAGAGATTTCCACCAAAGAAGAGAAACAGCAAGTCGCTTCTATTTCCGCCAATGACAGTGAAGTCGGTAAGATTATTGCTGAAGCCTTGGAGGAAGTGGGTAATGAGGGGGTGATCACCGTTGAAGAGGGTCAGAGCTTTGGTATTGAGAAAGAGATTGTCAAGGGGATGCAGTTTGATAAGGGTTATGTTTCACCATATATGATTACCAATACCGAGCGGATGGAAGCCGAGTATGATGAGCCCGCTATTCTTATTACTGATAAGAAGATTTCCAGCTTGCAAGAGATTTTGCCGCTTTTGGAAAAATTGGCTCAAAGTGGCAGAAAAGATTTAGTGATTATTGCTGATGATGTGGAGGGTGAAGCTTTGGCGACATTCGTGGTCAACAAATTGCGCGGCACTTTTAATGTATTGGCTATCAAGGCCCCGGGTTTTGGCGACCGGCGCAAGGAAATGCTGACTGATATTGCGGTCTTGACCGGCGGCAAGGTGATTACCGAAGAAGTCGGCCTAAAATTGGAAAATGTGGATATTGGCGCTTTGGGCTATGCTTCCAAAGTGATTGCCACCAAGGAAAATACCACTATTGTCGGCGGCAAGGGTGATAAAGACGCCTTGGAACAACGCATAAGTTTTATTAGAAAACAAATTGAAGCTTCTGATTCTGATTTTGACAAAGAAAAATTAAGAGAGCGGTTGGCTAAATTGGCCGGCGGCGTGGCAGTTGTCAAAGTGGGCGCGGCCACCGAGACTGAAATGAAAGAGAAAAAATTACGCATTGAAGATGCTTTGGCAGCTACCAAAGCGGCTATTGAAGAAGGTATTGTGCCCGGCGGTGGCGTGGCTTTGGTGCGCGCGGCCAAAGCGCTCAATAATGTGGAAGTTTCCGGTGATGAGAAAATCGGCGTTAATATCTTGATGCAAGCCATTGAAGAGCCCCTGCGGCAAATCGCCGAGAACTCCGGACAGAAAGGTGATGTAGTGGTAGAAGAAGTCAAAAAGCGCGATGGCAATATCGGTTACAATGCTTTGACTCATGATTACGAGGATTTGGTGGAAAAAGGCATTATCGACCCGACCAAGGTGACTAGAAGCGCCTTGCAAAATGCGGCTTCAGTCGCGGCCATGCTCCTAACCACAGAGGCGGCAGTCACCGACCTGCCGGAGAAGGAAGGCCATGACCATGGACCTGCCGGTATGGGCGGATATGGCGGCGGGATGCCGGGGATGATGTAAATCGCTTTTAGTAATAGATACTGTAGAATATAAAATTTTTCATAAAAAAAGAAGCAAGGAATATTCCTTGCTTCTTTTATATTTGTTTAGTGAAATATTCAGCTTTGAGTATTTCTTTTTCGAATGATTCGGGCATCCCTCTGAAAGTATCTTTATCGGCGCCTTGGGTTTTATAGAAAGAGAAAGCTTTCAATTTTACATCAGGATTAATTTTTATTTTAACATCCGGTTTGGAATATTTAATTTTTTTCTTATAATGATTTCCTCTTTTTCTGTTTTTGACTACCTCGCCAAACCTCGGAGATATTTTGGGAGATATGGTAGCTGTGTAGAAGCTGATTTTGAGCTTTCTGCAGATTTTTTTTGATATTTTTGATATGGCAATGTGATCGCGATGGCCGGATAATCCAAATTTATCAAAGCTAATTATCAAGTCAGGATTTAGTTTGTCAGCAATTTTTAAGGCTCTATTAAAGATTTCTTTTTTGTATAGGTTTAATTCGCCGTCCGGAAATTTGAAAGTAAATAAGTTGTTTACTTTCAAATATTTTGCCACCATCTCTATTTCTTTTTTTCTTGCATTCATCAATTCTTTTTTTGTCATCTTGTGGGGTAGATATAGGGTTCCCCTTTCTCCCAGTGAGGCGCAGACTATGCTAGTTTTTCCACCGAGTCTCTGGTTTTTGTAGATCGTTCCCCCAGCAATAAAAGTCTCATCATCTGGGTGGGGAATGATGAGTAAAATATTTTTTCCAATTATCTCTTGCTCTTCCATTGTCCGGTATTTTATGTTTATTATTTTTTTGCAATAAGCTGGATCATGTGTTTTTTGTCTGACTGTAGCTGTTTTATTGTTTTAAATCCAGCTCGCGACATTCTTTTTGTCATATCAACGGGCGAGCTCTTTAGAGAAATCATTACTTCGATAAAATCTCCGGATTTGAATTTTTTATGATCAAGCGTAAAATCTTTTAACACTGTTACTCCGCCATGAATTCCATCTTTATCCATGACAAATGTACTGTGTAGGTTTTCAACTGGCATGCCGTAATCCTCAAATGCCAGAATAAGCATAAGAGCGCACTCTTTGACGCTATAACATTTTAAGTGTTTGTCGGACGAGACTCGGCGATCAAAGTCTATAATCAATAAATCTCCTGGATCCATCAATTGGTATGTTTTTTTGAGCCACTGATCTCCTTCCTTTGGATAAAAATTACCGAAGGTGTTGCCCAAAAATAATAACGCTTTTGGTCTGGTGGATTTTATTTTTTTAATAAAGCTAATATCAGCAAAACTCTTTTTTATAAGAGAATATTTAACATTGCTCAGTTTGCTAAAATTATTTTTCATCATTGATAGTATTCCTTTGCCGATGTCAATATTAATATATCTAAATCGCTGACCGCTTTTGAATACGTCATTAAGCGATGATCCATCGAAACCGCCAAATTCAACAATGGTGTAATCTTTCAATAGATTGGCCAAGTAATTCTTATTTTGCTTGATAATTAAAGCGCTATCAGAACTCAACCAATAGGATTTGCTTTCTGTCAGTCTATTGAAAGCAGCAACTCCCTTGGGATTAGAGAATAGATATTCGTAGGGAATGATTAACTGGGGCTTTATTTTTTTTGCCTGTTTTTTAAGGATAGCCGGGAAGTAATTTTCTTTTTTTATTGTTTTAGACATATTTTGTTTCACTGATTTTTGATAGTTTAATATGATATTGCTTAACGGTTTTAGCCACTTCTTTATCAAGAAATATTTTTAGATACTCTTTTTGCAGATTTTTTATCCAATCCTTTCCGGTGATAAGCTGTTGAGTATTTTTTGTGCCATAGCGTGATTTGAATACCTCATACAAGGCTGATCCGGGGACAGGGGTCAGTATTGATATTTGTAGCTTACAAAATTGTTGTCCGTTGATTCTTTTGTTTTTCCAATATTTTATAAAATTGACTGTTTTTTCTATAGTTTCTTTTGTCTCGCCCGGTATTCCCAAGACTAAAGAGATGTGGGCGGTTATTTTATTTTTATAGAGTAACCGCATCGCCCGGTCTATATCTTTTACGGTGAATGTTTTATCAAGTACCCTGATTAAGTTCTCATTATAGCTTTCGATTCCCAAAAATACTTCTCGGCAGTTTATTTTTTTGAGGCTTTTTATTGATTGAGTGGTGATGTAGTTGGCTGCGGTAGAGATTCTTAATTCGGGTAGTTTGTTTTTACCCGTGCTTCTAGCCAGCGCTTCAAGGCGTTTATCAGTTATCATCAAATCACCGAGTACCACTTTTTCTAGCTGATATTTTTTTTGAATTTTTATAATATCCTTGATTGTTTCTTGCGGAGTTTTGCTTAATTTTATTTTGAGATCAGTTTTTATTTTATCGCTAGAGCAGTGGAAGCAATTGACTTTTTTGGGACAGCCGTAGTATTGACTCACCATGGCTAGCATTCTTTTTTCTTTATTTTGTTTTTGATAGTGGAACAGTCTATCAAGTGATTTGATAAGATTATGGTTTAGGGTTACAGTCATATCTACCATTGGCTTTTCATATTCTATACCCTTCTCTTTTAGGAATGCATAGTCAGAGAAGTTTTGTCCGTCTATAAAATTGTAAACCCCGCTTAGAATAACGGTCAGTCCTTTTTGCTTTAATTCCTTGTATAGCTTCAGACCGTTATTGTAGTTTGCATAGCCCAGGAACAGATAAATACATTCAGTGTTTTCTTTATTGATATTTTTAATTATATCATAATAATTTTCATAATAATCAAACAATTGAACATTTTTCTTTTCTTGTTTGAGCTTAGAGGCATAGAAAAGCGCTGACAGGTTGGGAATTAGGTCGGTGCTTTGGGGGAGATTTAATTTGTCGTTGAAGTATCCCTCATCGACATTGGGAGTGATTACATAGATTTTTTTGTTCATAATGTTTTTTATTTTTTGTTCCGATTTCGCTTGTCCGGTGTTTGGCCGGCCAAGCTCATCAGCCCGCCTCAGGCGGAGATCGGGGTGGGGATTTTTTTAGTTGCTCCCCGACAACTGCCAGCTGCGGCAATCCGCTTTCGATAACCAATCACTGCCTGCTGGCTAGGCCTCTCCGATTTGACGTTATCGGCATCGTTTACTCCGCCGCCGAAGTTTAAGACACTTCGACTTGGAGCCACATAATCGTGGCCCCTTCCGGAAGGGTGGTTGTCCCTTCCGGCAGGCGAGGTCCGCGGTACTGTCCGATTATCGCCCGGTCCCCTTTGGTTAGGGAGACATTCAGGCGATTAGCCGGAACAGTCATACCGAGTTCACTGCTAAAGACTGCGGCAGTGTCGGCATGCCCTACTGCGCTCGGCAGAGGTTCGGGGTTTTTATTTCTCGATTCTGCGTCGGCGTAGAGTTTGCGCACCTCGTCCAGCGGCATCTCTTCAAAATATACTGAAGCCGGAAATTGGCTTAGCATATTTGGAGAGAAGGAGTTCAAAATGATTGGTTTCATTTTTACTCGATTTGCCGTCAAACTTTTATTCTCCTCATTTCAGTTGGGATTTACCCAACCTTATAGAGGATATTCAAGTCGACGAGTAGTTTTGCTGCGGTTTTAAGGTTCTTTTCCGATTTCTGCCTTTTGGTTTCATCAGCCCGAGTACACACTCGAGGATCGGCCGGATGTTATGGTACATCCGGAAACCCTGGCTTATTCGGTCTTTTATTCGCCAGCTTCCCCTTGCTTTTATAGAGCGGTCGGACGGGGACACCGCTCTGTCTGCCAAGTTGACCGTCACACTCGATCATTAAGTGGCAGGCTCGGACCAGAGCTCCTCAACGCTTTTTAAAGCGGCTAGATTCTGATTTTTGAACCGTTTGTCTTTGGTGACATCGGCGCCAAACCAGTCTGGAGGAGTAAAAGCTTCGGCTGTCTCTATATCTGGAAATTCTACCTCGGCTGTATAAAGGCCCGCAAGATTTCCAAAGTAGAAGTCAACCTCGGCTAATAGTCCATTTTCGAGTGCGATGACTAGGCGGTTTTTTTCGATCCGCCGATGAAAAGTCAGCGGCCAGAGAACTTCGAATTGCTCTGGGCTGATTTCCATCTCGGTTTCTTCACGCGCCAGGCCTTGCCCGCTTTTGACGGTCAGGCAGTAGCTCGTGCTGTCATCGCATCCATGCTCGCTTCGGATTTTTCTTATGCGAATCTCCTTTCCATTTTCTTCAACAGCAATGTATCCCTGTTGGATGGTTTTTGTTGCCATGTGGCAACAAAAAAATGTTTGATCGCTAACATATTCTACAAGATACTTTTTTTCGATTTCCTGCATGGCACTTTTCCTTTCAGTTTGCTGTGTTGTAATGTTCAGTTCCGATTTCGCTTGTTCGGTAGTTGGCCGGCCAAGCTCATCAGCCCGCCTCAGGCGGAGATCGGGTGGGCAGTTTTATGACTTGCCCGGGTCTTGGATTTTGGAGGCTGGTAGCGCCTCCCGCGGTCTCGTGCCGGCTTATCTTTTTGCCGGTAGTTTCCGCTTACGCTTAGCTGTCGCTAAGCGGCTGCTGATACGAGCAGCGAGTCAATGGCGGCTAGCACTTGGCTTTTGACCGCCTCGATGCCGGCGTTTCCGGGAATAAAGGTCCAGCCGGGGTGGTCGGACCAGGCCGCTCGGGTGCGGCCTTCGAGCGCCTGGGCTTCATCGAGGGATTCAAACCGGTTTTGGTTGCCGGTTTTGCCATACAGCTCTGGTCGGGCCGTGGCCAGCGATTCCAGGTGGAGCACTTTGGCATATTGTTGTTGTGTCTGTGCTTGGTCCACCTGGTAAAGCCGGCAGAATTCGGCCGTGCCGCCGGGGGTGTAAGCGGCGCCGTCCAGCAGGCCGCGATCGCAGACCAGCAGCCGTGCTCCACAGTTTTGGGCGACAAGCTCGTAGGCTTGCTCCAAGGACTGCTGAGTTTTGGCTACTGCCGCTTGGAAGGCGCTTTGCCAGTCGGCTGACCAGGGCAAGTCGCGGCCGGGGACAGGGAAGCCGCCAGAGAGGAGGATGGTGGCCACTTCCGGCACCACCAGGACATCATCGTAGCGCTCTTTTATGGCTTGGAGGCATGTGGATTTGCCGGCACAGGGGCCACCGGTCAGGACGATCTTCTCAATGCTGTTTTTTTTCTGCATTTATCTGCTTCCTTTTTTTTTGGTTTTTAAAGTTCAGTTCCGATTTCTGCCTTTTGGCTTCATCAGCCCGAGTACACACTCGAGGATCGGCCGGATGTTATGGTACATCCGGAAACCCTGGCTTATTCGGTCTTTTATTCGCCAGCTTCCCCTTAGTATTTATCGAGCGGTCGGACGGGGTACCCGCTCGTATGATTGACTCTGCTCTCACACAAAGCTTTGTCAATCATCTGTTACCAAGGATGCTCTTCACTAATTCGGACTCCCTTGCGGGGACCGATAGTGATGAGGAATTCGTCTTCCTCGAAGATCCCCGTAATGGAATCTCCCGGCTTTGTTAAGCCCGCATCCTTCAGCAACTCTCTGGCCCATTTTTTTCTTCTTTGAAAGTAGGATATCCTCTTGTTTAGGTTTATATGCCATTGTTCCAGTCGGCCTATGTTGGCTATAAAAGTTTTGCCGCATTTTTGACACCCCATTTTGACTTGGCCGTTGCTAAGCTCTTCAATTTCAACTGCTATCCCATTACAACGATTGCACACTCTTGTTGTCTCCTGCATGGCGGTTCTCCTTGTGGCTTGGTTTGTATTGTAAGGTTCTTTCCCGATTTCGCTTGTCCGGTGGTTGGCCGGCCAAGCTCATCAGCCCGCTTCTAGCGGAGATCGGGGTGGAGAGAGAGGGTTTTAAGCTCTCCCTCCGAGGGGTGAGACAGTTTTACGACTTATCCGGGTCGGTTTTTAATGTGCCATTCGTTTTTTTCCTCCAGTTCTTTCATTTCCTCTTGTATTTTCATTATGTTGAGGTGTGCCTCCCACAGCTTTTCCTGAAGCTGGGCGCGTTTCTTGGCGTAGCAGGCCGGGCAAACATCATCGGAGTGGGCGCAGGTGCAGTGCAGGTGCTTGGCGCGTCTATTTTGGGGGATTTCATCAGTAGCTAATTGTGGCATTGCATTTCTCCTGGCGTTTTTGTTTTTTTGTAAGGTTCTTTCCCGATTTCGCTTGTCCGGTGGTTGGCCGGCCAAGCTCATCAGCCCGCCTCAGGCGGAGATCGGGGTGGAGAGAGAGGGTTTTAAGCTCTCCCTCCGGTGGCGCTACTTTTGGTCGATGGGTTCCCTCCTTTCTTTCGCCTCTTGGAGGCATTTTTCGCAGTGGTGGTGTTCGGGTACTCCGTGTTTGCAGTGGAACATCTCTGTTCCTCCTTTCTTTTCTTTTTTTCAAAAAACCACCAATTTTTCGCGAGGTGGTTTTGTTTTCAAGGTGCTCTGCCTAAGTCAGCTTGTTGGCAACCTGGCTTGGGTAGAGGACTTTGACGCTTGGTTTTTATGTTGTTAAAACCAGTATAGCACAGCTAAAAAAATTTGTCAAGTATTTTGACATTTGATTTATAAAAAACCAATAAAAATGAGGTTTTTTTGCTCTTTTTTTAGTTTTTAATTTTAAAAATTTTTCTTTATTTTTACTAATTTTTTAATTAATTTTTAGCTTCTTGACAAGAATGGTGGAAAAAGCTACAATTATAGTATAAATATTGTCATAAAAACCGACATTTAATTTACATAATTTAAAAAATAACTAAATTTAGCCAATATGCTATTAGAACAATACCTTCAAAACATTGGACTTAGTGATAAACAAGCCAAGATTTATTTAGCTGGTTTACAATTAGGCCCGGCTTCGCTCCAAGAACTGACTAAGGCCGCCGGCCTCAAGCGTACCACCGGTTATGAAGTTATTGATGAATTAATCGCTCAAAACCTGTTTACTGTCAGCCAGAAAGGCAAGCGCAAAGTGTTTACCGCCCAGGAGCCGGACAACTTGCTGTTGTTTTTAAAACAGCGGGAAAATATTTTAAGCCAGATTATGCCGGACCTGGAAGCGCTCAAAAACACCAATGCCAAAAAGCCGGCGATTCGTATTTATGACGGCATCAGTGGCATCAAGCAGGTTTATCAGGATATGATCAAGAAACCGGGTGAAATTTTGGCTTTAGCGGCGCCCCGCCAGATGATTGCCAAAACCATTTTGAATTATCTGACCAACGAGTGGAAGCCGCTAAGACTCAAGGTCGGCATCACAATGCGGCGGGTCAACATAAACGAGAGTGGCGAAGTGACCCGCGATTTCACCCACAGCGAATTTCCCCGTAAATTAGAGATAGTTAAATATTTGCCTGCCGAGCATTATCCGTTTTCCGTCGGTATTTACATTTATCGTCAGAAAGTCGCCTTTGTTTCTTTTGCCGAAGATGAGCTCACTGCTATTATGGTACGCAGTCCCCAGGTCAATAAAACGATGAAAATGATTTTTGAGATGTATTGGAAGTAATAAATTCTTTGTAAAATTAATAGTTGACCCCATTTGCCGGCTGTGCTAAGGTACACCCAGCCAGGAAGAAAGCAGGAGGTATTGTCGTGTCGCATTTACTCAAAAAGCTATTTGACTTTTTTCGCTCTAGAAAGTGCATCTGCCCGACAGAGTGCGATTGCCATAATCCGCCGCCCGATGATTGGGACAGCCTAAGCGGCATCTATCATATCAGCAACTCTTGTCCGGTGCACAATCTTTATCCCGAGCTAAATCCGTCGTGCCCGATTCACGGCTGGGAAGATTAGCGCCTTGTCACTTGCTAGATTTTGTCTGCCGCCCGCGAACCGTTATGTTTGCCGGCGGCTTTTTTGATTGTCGAGCTTCAATGTAGTATAATTTAAGTTAAGAATTAATTCCTTTTTGGAAATAAATTAATAATTTAATAATTATTTAAACAATCAAGAGGAAGACATTTAGTTGAAATATCGTCCCAATTTTCTTGATCTTGGTTTTTTTAGCTCAATGACTTGGACAAAAATAAATGATAATATTTAAATAACAACAAAATTTATGAACAGGTTATTCTTTTTATTAATATTAGTGGCAATTTTGATTTCCGGTTGCGGTCCCAAGGCGGCCATTGTCAATATTGAACAAGAAGATATTTCCGACTGCCTTGGTTTATGCGAGCAAGTGGAGACGGTTTGTCCGAATTTTTTATCTTCTGAAAATTGCCAATCTCAATGTGGCAGTTGGGATCAGACGACTAAAGAAACGATTCGTCAAGCCGCTAATTGTCAGGAGTTGTCGGCTATTCCGGAAGTGGTGTCCGCATTATTGCCGGAAATTAATGAGCCAGAATTAGAAGAGCCGGCAAGCGAGTGCGAAGCTGCTTGCAACAATTATGTCAATCAATGTTTGACTTTGGTGCCCAATGCCAGTCAAGCGTTATTTCAGGACGGATTAACTTCCTGTTTGGAGCAATGCGTCGGCTGGGAAGAGACAAAAGTCAGGTGCATTAAGCAGTCGGCCAATTGCGAATCAATGACTAATGTTTGCGGTCTATAACAAACGAAAAATATGGATAAAAAATTACTGTTAGGATTGGGAGGAATTGCTTGTGTCGGCGCGATTGGCGCGGGGATACTGGTTTATAATTCATCTTTTTCTGATAAAGGTAATCGTCAAGTTAATCAGGAAGAAATCGGCCAGGGAATTGATGAGGAAACCAAAGCCAAATTGGAGGCGCTTTATTTTGAAGAATTGAAAGATCAGGAACGTTATACTTTTTGTATCGGCCGAGAAAAAATTTCTGGCACTTATACCAATGCGGTTATGGGGAATGAAAGCGGCGAGATTGATTATATTTCGGAAGAAATCAATGTCATTGATAAGGAAAGTCAAAAAATGTATATTTTAGGCCGGACCATTGATTATCAATATAGCGGAGAAGGAATAATGGAAAATTCTGCCGGCAGCGGCATTATTGAAACTAAAGAAACCGGCAGCTTAACGGAGTATTACAAAAAAAATGAGGCGCCAGTCAGAATTGATTATTATGCCCAAACGATTTTTCCGGCGCCGGATAGAAAAGTCAAAGACTGGGTTTATGTTAATGTAAAAATGATCGGTACGGTGATGGGTTTTACCGATGAGAGAAAAGAGACCAGTAAAGAAGACGCCAAAACTTTTTGTTTGCCTTTCAGTCTGGCCGGCCGTCCTTTGGAAAATGGCGCCTTCATCACTCCCGATTATTTTTCTTTTAGCAAGAGGTGCGAGGCGCCTTCATTGGCGCCTGGCGTCAATTTCAGCGGTGATTTTGAATTTACTTGCGACAATATTGATTACACTCAAGGGATAAGCTTGCTTGAAGAATACAAATCCAAAGAAGTGATTGACCCATATTATATTGATACTGAAGGGATTTTTGATTCTTCCAATGAGCCGGAAGAAAGAAGGGAAGTCAATGATGCGTCAGCTTCCAATATAGACGAAGATGGTATTGATGTTGATTCTTCGTCTGGCGGTTCCGGCATCAGAATTGATTCTGATTCAGCCAGCGCGCCGACCCAGGAAGATTTAAAAAAGCAACTGGAAGATTTAAGGGGCGAGATTCAGGCTAACCAAAGCGGGGAGTAGTTGAAGATTAAATAATAGAGATATTTCAATTATTAAAAATTTGAAATTAAAAATTAAAATTAATATTATATTATGTCTTTAAAAAACAAAGTGGCGATTGTCACTGGCGCTGGCCAGGGCATTGGTCGGGGCATTGCTTTGGCTTTAGCTAAAGCTAAATATCAGGTGGTTGTTTCTGATATTGATGCCAATAATTGTCGGAAAGTGGCTAAGGAGTTGTCAGTTTTAGGCGCCAAGTCTTTGGCAGTCAAGTGCGATGTGTCTGATAAAGCAGAGGTGGTTAAATTATTTAAACAGACGATGAAGCAATTCGGTCGATTAGATATTTTGGTCAACAATGCCGGCATCTTTCCTTTTGTCGCTTTTGAGCAGATGACTGAAGCCGATTGGGACAAGGTGATTGATGTTAATCTCAAAAGTGTTTTTTTGTGTTCGCAAGAAGCGGCCAAAGTAATGGCTACTGGCGGTCGGATAATTAATACTTCTTCCATTGCCTCGGTTGTCGGCTTTGCCGGTTTGGTCCATTATTGCGCTTCCAAGGGTGGGGTTAGTGGTATGATTAGAGCTATGGCTTTGGAATTGGCGCCGAAGAAAATAACGGTCAATGCTGTGGCTCCGGGAGCAATAGAGACGCCGGGTGCTGCCAACCCCGACGAAGCAGCCAAACAGCAGACCATTGCCGCTATTCCCTTGGCCAGAATGGGCCAGCCCGAAGATATTGCCGGCGCCGTAGTATTTTTGGCCTCTAAGCAGGCCGATTATATCACCGGCCAGACCATTATTGTTGATGGCGGTTGGACTTTGCGCTAAGACTGGCCAGTTAAATTGTCGGGCGTAGATTTTTTTAAGTTTATGAATATCAAAACAAAAAAAATCATCCTTTGGCTACCGCGGATATTGGGTATAATTTTTGTTTTATTTTTGGGATTGTTTTCTTTGGATGTGTTTGACGGAACGAGCGGTTTCTGGCTGACGCTAGCCGGATTTTTGATTCACAATATTCCGTCGTTGATTTTGTCGGTGGTAGTTTTAATTTCTTGGCGCTATCCGCTTGTCGGCGCAATAGTCTTTGGCTTGGCCGGCATAGCTTATGTAGTGATGGTGGCGGTCAGTCAGGAATTGTCTATTATTATTCTTTGGTCGCTGACTATTGCCGGGCCGGCATTAGTGACTGCCGGGTTATTTTTCTTGTCGTGGAGAGCGGGGCGGAGGTGGTAGGGGAGGTTAGAAACATATTCCCCCCTCATTGTCTGAAGGAGTTAGTAGGGAGAGGTTAGAAACATATTCCCCCCTCATTGTTTGAAGGAGGGGGTAGGGAGAGGTTAGAAACATATTCCCCCCTCATTGTCTGAAGGAGTTAGTAGGGAGAGGTTAGAAACATATTCCCCCCTCATTGTTTGAAGGAGGGGGTAGGGGGAGGTTAGAAATAAAATATTTTCATCAGCTTTTAATTTTTTTGCCCTTCGCTTATTCCAAATTTTTCAGTGCTGGTTTTTTAAATAATAAAATTAAGGACGGCTTAATTTTGTCATCCCGACTAAGTGAGTTTG
>Ga0208040_1000100_pt1 | contig 122101 bp, 108 predicted proteins | sample AD_UKC083_MetaG_FD_184431 | JGI IMG/M metagenome (GOLD analysis project Ga0208040, IMG submission 184431) | Active sludge microbial communities of municipal wastewater-treating anaerobic digesters from USA - AD_UKC083_MetaG (SPAdes) (version 2) | ecosystem: Engineered > Bioreactor > Anaerobic...
CGTCGTAACACCTACCACTTTGAGGTGCCGGTGGTCGCTGATCGCCAGGAAATCAAAGAGGCTGTTGAACGTGTTTTCAACGTAAAGGTGGACACTGTTAGGACCCTTATCGTTCGCGGTAAGTTGGTTCGCAGAGGACGCACTTTTGGAAGACGACCCAGTTGGAAAAAGGCGATTGTAACCCTTCGAGAAGGGGATTACATCGATCTTTTCGAAGGGATGTAACCGCGTATTCGCAGGGAGCGGACGATGGGTATCATCAAGTACAAGCCAACTTCGCCAGGCCGTCGGGCCATGTATGGGGCGGATTTCTCCGATATTACGAGGGGAACTCCTGAAAAATCCCTGACGACCCACACGACCGGCAAGGCTGGACGAAATAGTGCTGGACGCATAACCTCTCGCCATCGTGGCGGTGGGCATAAGCGTCGCTATCGTATTATCGATTTCAAGCGCGACAAGGTTGGGATTCCAGCCAAGATTGCACAGATCGAATACGATCCTTATCGCAGCGCCAGAATTGCACTTTTGCACTATGTTGATGGCGAGAAACGCTACATCTTGGCGCCTCGTGAGTGCAAGGTTGGTGACACTGTGGTGGCGTCGCCACACGCAGACATTCTGCCTGGCAACTGTCTTCCTTTGAAGGCTATTCCCCAGGGGACCCTGATTCACAACATCGAGTTAAAAATCGGTGGCGGTGGCAAGATGGTTCGAGCCGCTGGTGGATCTGCAAACCTGATGGCCCTTGAGGGTGGATATGCTCTTTTGAGGCTCCCCTCTGGTGAGCTTCGAAAGGTCAGGGAAGAGTGTCGTGCCACTATCGGCGACCTGTCCAATGGCGATCACGAGAATATGTCGATCGGTAAGGCTGGAAGGAATCGCTGGAAAGGTATCCGGCCTCAGTCCCGTGGCGTTGTCATGAACCCAGTTGATCACCCAATGGGTGGTGGTGAGGGTAAGACGTCGGGTGGGCGCCACCCAGTTACGCCTTGGGGTAAGCCGACCAAGGGCTATCGTACGCGCCAAAACAAGCGTACGGATAAATTGATTGTTAAACGGCGCAAAAAGTGACGGACGGAGTGAATAATGCCTAGGTCAGTAAAAAAAGGACCGTTTATAGACAGCCATTTGGTTGAAAAGATCGAGCAGCAGCTTCGGTCTGGTCAGAAGAAATCGATTAAGACGTGGTCGCGTCGGTCGGTTATCTTGCCAGAAATGGTGGGGTTAAATTTTGCGGTACACAACGGTAAGAAATTTATACCTGTTTTCGTATCGGAAAATATGGTCGGACATAAGTTAGGTGAATTTGCTCCTACGCGCACTTTCCACAGCCACGCTGGCGATAAGAAAGGCAAGATGGCGAAGGGTAAGAAGTAAGAGGTGGGACCGATGGAAGGGCATGTCGTTAAAGCCACCGCTCGTTGGGTCAGGATGGCGCCTAGAAAGGTTCGCCACGTGGCCGATGTGATTCGCGGCAAGCGCGTTGATGAAGCTAGTGCAATCCTGTCGTTCGTGCCACGGCGAGCAGTTCTGCCAGTAAAGAAGGTTTTGAACTCGGCTGTGGATCAGGCAAGGCAGGCCGGTAATTTTGATTTGGATAACCTGTACGTAAAGGAAATTTACGTTGATAAGGGGCCTTCCATCAAGAGGACCTTAAGCAGAGCACGCGGAATGGTTAACCGAATTGATAAGTTTACGAGCCACATAACTGTGGTTCTGGGCGAGTTGGACTAGGAGGGTACCTTGGGCCAGAAAACTCATCCGGTGGGATTTCGGATCCCCTACATCAAGACTTGGAACTCGCGTTGGTATGCAGATAAGCACTACGGGGCGTGGGCTGGCGAGGACAAGAAGATCCGTGAAACCGTCCGGAAAAGGATGGGCTTGGCTGGGATCTCATCTGTTCAGATTGAGCGCACCGCCAATCGTGTGAAGGTCTATATATTTACCGCTCGGCCTGGCATTGCCATTGGTCAGAAAGGTAAAAATATTGAGGATTTGAAGCGTGAGCTGACTCGCCTTACTTCTTTGGAAGTTGTGCCCTTTATTCAAGAGGTGCGAAAGGCAGAGCTTGATGCTCAGCTGGTTGCCGAATCGATTTCGCAGCAGTTGGAGCGGCGCGTTTCTTTCAGGCGTGCTACCAAGCGGGCCATATCTCAGGCCATGAAAGTTGGGGCAAAGGGTATTAGAGTTCGTTGCTCAGGTCGGCTTGGCGGAGCTGAAATGGCCCGAGTGCTGACTGATCGTGAGGGGCAGGTCCCATTGCATACCCTGAGGGCAGACATCGATTACGGTTTGGCAGAAGCCAACACGACTTATGGTGTGATTGGTGTCAAGGTCTGGGTTTACAAGGGCGATATCCTTAAGAAATAAGTAAGGCCGCGGCCAGCAGGCTGCGGAACCGAGCGTCCGTTGGGATGCGAAATGGAGGCGGAAGATGCTTTCCCCCAAACGAGTAAAACATCGTAAGGTCCAAAAGGGCAGGATGACTGGGATGGCCTATCGCGGGTCAGATGTCTCTTTTGGTGACTACGGCCTGCAGGCTACCGAATGTGGTTGGGTGACTGCACGCCAGATTGAGGCGGCGCGTGTCGCTATTAACCGATATGTCAGGCGTGGTGGAAAACTGTGGATCCGCGTTTTCCCCGATAAGCCAATCCCGAAGAAGCCGCTTGAAACCAGAATGGGGCGTGGTAAGGGAGCACCCGACCAATGGGTAGTGGTTATTAGGCCCGGTCGCGTCCTTTATGAAATTGAGGGTGTTGATGAGGCGACGGCGAGGGAAGCCTTTAGGCTGGCCAGCCATAAGTTGCCCATTCAGACCACGTTTTTGAAGCGGGGAGAGATTCGATGAAGGCCTATAAGACTGAAGAGCTTCGCAGCTTGACGGATGAAGAGTTGATCAGACGCGAGCAGTCACTTAGGAAGACTCTGTTTGACTTCCGGATGAAACTCGCGGTTGGCCAGTTGACCAAGTTTGCAGACATTACTGCTACGAAGCGCAACCTGGCCCGCGTTTTGACTGAGTTACAACACCGGCGTGCCGGGCTTTCAGGTTAATGAGGTAAGAGATGGAAGATAACACCATCGTAAAGACCCAGCGGACCTTTACTGGTAAGGTTAGCAGCGTGTCTGGTGAAAAATCCGTACTGGTTGAAGTCGCAAGACGTTTTCAACATGCGCGGTACCATAAAGTTATTACCAGGAAAACCCGGTATATGGCTCATGATGAGAGCAGCAGCTGCGCAGTTGGCGACGTTGTGGAAATCGAGGAATGCCGTCCTTTGTCCGCGAGGAAGCGTTGGCGCGTTGTTAGGACCCTGACAAAGGCCGCTATTTAGGTGGCGGTAGTTTTGGGTTGATTTGGAACGCTAGTAGAGGTGGGTGATGATCCAGACTGAATCCTCTTTGATATCGGCTGACAACTCTGGCGCGAAGCGCTTGAAGGTTATCCGAGTGCTTGGTGGAACTAGGCGGCGCTACGCGACGGTTGGTGACGTTGTTGTCGCATCGGTCAAAGAAGCAATGCCAAGATCCAAGGTAAAAAAAGGCGACGTCGTTAAGTGCGTTATTGTCCGTACTGCCAAAGAGGTTGGGCGACCGGACGGGACATACATTCGCTTCGACCAGAATGCGGCTGTCGTTATCAATGCCGCGTTTGAGCCAATTGGTACTCGAATCTTTGGGCCAGTTGCCCGAGAGTTGAGGGCGAAGCGGTTTATGAAAATCGTATCGCTGGCACCGGAGGTAATTTAACATGCAAAAGATTCGCAAAGGCGATGAAGTAATTGTATTGCGTGGCCGCGATCATGGTCGTAAGGGCAAGGTGCTTAGCGTCGATGGCGACAAGGCTATCGTTGACAACATCAACGTAGTCAAGCGACACAGCCGGCGTCAAGCTAATAACCTGCATGGTGGGATCACCGATAAATCAGCTCCTGTGCCGTTATCAGCTCTGGCTTTGGTCAGCAAAAAAGATGGCAAGGCAGTTCGTGTTCGGTTTGAGACCCGCGAAACTGCAGGTAAAGTTCGCAAGGTTCGCGTAGCAACACGCACAAACGAAGTTTTCGAATAGGCGTAAGGGCCGCAGGTGGCATGACATGACCAGATTAAAGAAAAAATACGATGCTGAAATCGTGCCGGAACTGATGAAGCAGTTCAACTATGCAAACCCAATGCAGGTTCCAAGGGTGCTGAAGGTATCGGTAAACATGGGGATGGGTGAGGCCACTCAAAACCCCAAAATGATTGATACTGCCGTGGCGGAGCTGACCGCGATTACGGGTCAGAAGCCAGTGATCACTAAAAGTCGGAAGTCTATCGCCGCTTTTAAGGTCAGGGCTGGTATGAATGTAGGCGTGTCAGTGACACTTCGAGGTGATCGGATGTACGAATTCCTGGATCGCCTTTTGAACGTCGCGCTGCCTCGTGTTCGAGACTTTAGGGGTGTTTCCACCAAGGCCTTTGATGGGCATGGTGACTACACTTTGGGTATTCGCGAACAGATCATTTTCCCTGAAATTGACTACGACAAGGTCGAAAAGCTAAAGGGGATGAATGTCACGATTTGTACTAGTGCAAAAACTGATGAAGAGGCATTCGCTTTGCTGAAGGGCTTTGGCATGCCTTTTAGAAAGACGGGCTCTGCTAGTTAAGGAGGATAGAGCGTGGCGAAAACATCGCTAAGAAACAAGGCAATTCGCAAGCCGAAATTCAAGGTTCGGGCGTATTCACGCTGCCCGCTCTGTGGAAGGCCCAGAGGCTATCTGCGCAAGTTCAATATGTGTAGAATCTGCTTTCGCAGTCTGGCTTTGAAGGGCGACCTTCCAGGTGTGATTAAGGCGAGCTGGTAGGAGGCGGACCATGGTAAACGATCCTATTGGAGATATGCTGGCGCGCATCAAGAACGCGATTAATGCGGGCTTTGATTCGGTTGAGATACCTAATTCCAAGATGAAGCAGCGCATTGCCGAGATCTTAAAGGAGCAGGGCTATATTGAGGATTTCTCAGTAATTGATGACCGGCTTCAGGGAATTTTGAAGCTGTATCTGCGCTATCAATACCAGCGGCGTAATGTGATTGTAGGGCTGAAACGAATCAGTAAACCTGGTCGACGGGTGTATGTTGATAAAAACAACATCCCGTTGGTCCAAAGGGGCCTTGGTATAGCCATTCTTTCCACGTCCAGTGGGGTTATGGCTGATTCTGAAGCCAGGAAGCTAGGCGTTGGCGGCGAAGTGCTGCTATCGGTCTGGTAATACATTGAGTAGGGCTGCGGCCCGATGGGGTGGCGGAACCCCCGTGATGAGCGGGTGCGGAGACGTCGCTAGGAGGTCCAAGTGTCTAGGATTGGCAAAAAGCCGATTCAGATCCCTGCTGGGGTCGAAGTTAAGCTGTCGGGTGACGTGGTCAGCGTCAAGGGGCCGCTAGGGTCTTTGTCGCGGACTGTCGAAGGCGTTATCGTCGAGGTGAATTCCGGCGTAGTTAAGGTCACTGCTGACGACGGTCATGCAAACGGCCGTGCTATGTGGGGGCTGATGCGCACCCTGATCGATAACATGGTTACTGGTGTAAGTACCGGGTTTTCTAAGACATTGACTATTTCTGGAACCGGTTATAAGGCTGAGGCTGCTGGCGATGGTAAGGCCTTGACCTTGTATTTGGGATATTCCAAGCCTGTTGAATATCCATTGCCGGCGGATGTCACCGGTGCAGTCGAAGATAGGAATCTGAAGATTGTTTTGCGCAGTATCAACAAGGAATCTCTTGGCGATACAGCCGCAAAGATTCGAGCATTACGACCTGTCGAGCCTTATAAGGGCAAGGGCGTAGCCTATCTTGGTGAGAAGGTTAGACGTAAAGCTGGTAAGGCCGGCATCAAGTAACCTCGGAGGCGCAACGTGGAAGTTAGAGTAGCAAAACGTCGTAGACTGGCGCGTCTGAGCCGGAAGATTCGAATCCGCAAAAAGATTCGAGGGACCGAAGCGCGGCCGCGTTTAGTGATCTTCAGAAGTGCACGCCATATCGACGTGCAGGTTATCAATGATGATGCTGGCCACACGCTTGTAGCGGCATCTTCGCTATCTCCTGAGATTAGAGATAGCTTAAAAGGTTTGAAAAAGATGGAAGTCGCGAAGAAAGTCGGCGCTTTGATTGCTGAACGCTGCAAGGCTAAAGGCATCGAAACGGTCGTCTTTGATCGAAACGGTTTCCTGTACCACGGCCGAGTAGCGGCCCTGGCCGATGCTGCCCGGGAAGCCGGCCTACAGTTCTGATGACGGGGGAAAAGTCATGGCCGATGCGCTCGTGCACGAGAAATTAGAGTTTACAGAGCATGTGGTTCACATGGGACGTGTTGCCAAGGTCGTCAAGGGCGGGCGTCGTTTTTCGTTCGCAGCTCTTGTTGTGATTGGTAACGGTGAGGGACTTGTCGGTTTTGGCCTTGGTAAGGCTCAAGAAGTGTCCGAGGCTATCCGCAAGGGTGGCGAACGTGCGCGTAAAAACCTGATTCGCGTACCGATTACTGGCACAACTCTGCCCCATGAAGTTAATGGCCGTTATGGTGCCGGTAACGTTATGATACGCCCAGCGTCTCCAGGTACTGGAGTTATTGCAGGCGGAGCCGTACGTGCAATTTTGGAAGCTGCTGGTGTTAAAGACGTTTTGACTAAATGCGTGGGATCTCGCAATCCTCATAACGTTGTCAGAGCAACCATTGATGGCCTGCGGCAGTTGACCACCCGCGATGAGGTGCTGGAAAAGCGCGGGCTTATCCAGAGTGAGGTGGAGTAATGAAGGAACTGTCTTCACTTAAGCCAATTCCTGGCTCAGTCAAACAACGCAAGCGCGTCGGGCGTGGTCCTGGATCCGGAACCGGTAAAACTGCGGCTCGCGGTCACAAAGGTACAGGTGCGAGGACTGGTAAAGGCCGGCCCGCTCACTTTGAAGGTGGCCAGATGCCTTTGCAGCGCCGCGTACCAAAACGTGGCTTTAGACCGCTGGATCATAAGGAATTTGCGGTTGTTAACGTTGGGGAATTGGATATTTTTGAAAACGGAACAAAAGTGGATGTTGCTATGTTGGTAACAACTGGATTGGTCCGTAAGATTGGATATGGTGTTAAGCTTTTGGGTAATGGAGACATCACTCGCAAGCTGGACATCGTTGTACATGCCTGCAGCGCTACCGCCAGAGAAAAGGTCGTAGCCGCTGGTGGCACCGTAAGTGTATTAACCGAGGAGACCGGCGCCTAAGGCGCATGGCGGAGGGAGTTTCGTGGCCCACAGCCTGCAAGGACTTGGAAAAATCCCGGAACTGCGAAAGCGTCTGCTCTATACCTTGGGCATGTTGGCGGTATACCGACTTGGTATTTTCGTCACTGTACCTGGAATAGACCGCGAGATTATGTCTAATTTCATCAGATATGGTGAAACTGGCCTGTTAGGCTTGGCAGACATGTTCAGCGGTGGCGCTGTTTCGCAGATGTCAGTTTTCGCTTTGGGTGTCATGCCCTACATCAGCGCGTCCATCATCTTTCAGCTTTTGGGCGTGGTCATTCCTGCATTGGAACGGCTGCAAAAGGAAGGTGATCAGGGACGACGCAAGATTAACCAGTACACCAGGTACGCGACGGTTGCACTTTCAATCATCCAGGGTTTTGGTATATCGGTCTGGCTTCAGAGCCTTAACGCTCAGGCCGGAACGGAACACCTTGTCAGATTGACTGGCTTTACCTTCAAATTCTTGACGGTATTATCCCTTACCTCTGGAACACTTCTGTTGATGTGGATGGGTGAGCAGATTAGTGATCGTGGAATCGGAAACGGTATCTCCATGATCATTTTTGCCGGTATCGTAGCTCAGCTACCAACCGCTGTGGTTAGGACCTTCGAGCTTTCCACACTGGCGGGTGGTAAGCTTGCTCCGTTGACCCTGCTTATGATCCTGATCCTCATCATTGTAACCATCGGGATTATCGTGTTCTTTGAAAGGGCGCAGCGTCGAATCCCAGTGCAGTATGCAAAAAAGGTGGTTGGCAGAAAGCTTTACGGCGGACAGACGACTAGTTTGCCTTTGAAGATCAATACTTCTGGAGTTATTCCTCCAATTTTTGCATCTTCAATCCTAATGTTCCCGGCCACCATTTCCAACCTGTTTCCTGGAGCTACCTGGGTTATGTGGCTGCAAAGTGCGCTCATTCCAGGGGAGATGCTCTATAACGTTGTTTATGTTGCGCTGATTGTGTTCTTCACCTTCTTCTACACAGCTGTCACCTTCAACCCAGTTGATGTGGCTGACAATCTGAAAAAGAACGGTGGATTTGTACCTGGAATCAGGGCAGGTAAGGCTACTGCAGACTATATCGACCGAGTCCTTTCAAGGATTACAGTTGGTGGTGCAATTTACATTTCCGCCGTCTGCGTGCTGCCAACGATCCTTCAGCAGCAGTTTGGCGTTCCGTTTTATTTCGGTGGAACCTCCTTGTTGATCGTTGTTGGTGTTGCCCTTGATTTGGTAGCCCAGATCGAGTCCCACCTCATCAGCAGAAACTATGAAGGTTTTGCCGGAGCCCACGGTCCTCGTATGCGCGGGCGTCGAGACGGTGGTTAGACTGAAATTGTTTCTAGGTGTAAAAAAGAGCTTGCATTATTCGACTAAAAGAGTAAACTAACGGACTCGCTAAACTAGGGCGTTTAGCGTTTGCAAGATGTTTGAAAAAAAGGGGGATTGATGCCGAAGGAAGAGGCCATAGAGGTAGAAGGCGTTGTTGTTGAGTCATTGCCAAATGCTACTTTTAGAGTGGAACTCCAAAACGGGCACCGAGTGCTCGCGACTGTCTGTGGGAAGATGAGGATGAACTTCATCAAAATTCTCCCAGGGGACAAGGTTAAGTTGGAGCTTACACCGTATGACCTTACCCGGGGCAGAATCACCTTTAGGGTGCGTTGAGGGAGGCTAACGTGAAGGTAAAAGCGTCGGTCCGAAGGATTTGCGATAAGTGCAAAATTATTAAACGCCACGGCGTAATTCGAGTGATTTGTGAAAATCCTCGACATAAGCAGCGGCAAGGTTAGTTGGAGGCGTCATGGCTCGAATTGCTGGGGTAGACCTTCCTCGAAGGAAGCAGATTGGCATCGCCCTGCGTTACATCTACGGCCTAGGACCAAAGAATTCTCTTGTGGTCTTGGCTCAGGCCGGTGTTGATGCACGAACCAAAACAGATGATTTGACCGAGGGCGAGGTTGCACGTATTCGTGAAGTGCTCGACAGCGGTGAATTTAAGGTGGAAGGTGACCTGCGTCGTGAGGTTTCAGGTAACATCAAGGCTTTGATGGACATGGGATGCTACCGTGGTCTACGTCATCGTCGTGGATTGCCTGTGCGCGGTCAACGCACCCATACGAACGCCCGGACCCGTAAGGGCCGAAAGGGCACTGCAATCAAGAAGAAGAAGTAAATAGGAGCTCGATCTATGGCCAGAGCCAAGGTAGTAGGAAAGAAGAGGGTGCGTAAGGATGTTCCACTGGGGATCGCCTTTATCACATCTTCCTTTAACAACACTATTGTGACCATCACCGACCCGAACGGGAATGTCGTTTCCTGGTCGTCGGCTGGGCGCCGTGGGTTTAAAGGCTCCCGGAAATCCACACCATTTGCCGCGCAGATGGCCGCTGAAGACGCAGCTAAGAAGGCGCAAGATAGTGGCATGAGATCCGTCCAGGTCATGGTCCGTGGTCCAGGACAGGGACGCGAGTCTGCAATTAGAGCATTGGCTGCCGCAGGGCTGCGAGTGAGCTACATCAGAGATGTGACCGCAGTGCCTCATAACGGTTGTCGTCCGCCTAAACGGCGACGGGTCTGACGGGAGGTTGTCGCGTGGCTAGGTACACCGATGCATCATGCCGAATTTGTCGGCGAGAAGGCGTTAAGCTTTATCTTAAAGGCGTACGCTGTGATACAGATAAGTGCTCATTTAACCGGCGTGCTTATGCACCTGGCCAGCATGGTCAGGCGCGTAAAAAGGCGACTCCATACAGCATGCAGTTGCGTGAAAAGCAGAAAGTACGTCGTATGTATGGGATGTTAGAACGCCAGTTTAGGCTGTTTTACGAACGGGCCAATCGGATGAAAGGCCCGACCGGCGACAACCTGCTGCGTCTGTTGGAAACTAGGCTAGACTCCGTGACCTACAATGCTGGATTTGGTGTCAGTAGGGCGGAATCGCGGCAGCTGGTTCGCCACGGCCACATCAATGTGAATGGCCAGCGTGTTACCATCCCATCCTATATTGTGAGGGTTGGTGACGTTATTGAGGTACGCGAGCGCAGCGCCAAGTTACAGCGCGTCATAGATGCTGGGAATTTTGCGGAGCAAAAACGGACGGTGCGGTGGCTGGAAGTGGATAGAGCCAAGTTCAAGGCCACCGTTTCAGCGCTACCTGAACGCGACGATTTTGACCAGATCCTGCCTGGATCTGAGGATGGAGATCGTCGTGGGATCAGGGACGAGCTGATCGTTGAATTATATTCCAAGTAGTACTGCGTTCGTCTCTTTTATGCGGGAGGGTTCAATATGCATAAGAACTGGCGAGAATTGATCCGCCCCAGAGCAATTCTTGTCGATCAGGAATCTCTGACCGATAAGTATGGAAAGTTTACCTGCGAGCCACTTGAGCGCGGTTTTGGTCTGACACTTGGTAATGGGCTGCGCCGTGTTTTGTTGTCCAGTATTCGAGGGGCAGCTGTTACCGCGGTTAGAATCGATGGCGTGCCGCACGAGTTTTCCACAGTTCCTGAAATTGAGGAAGATGTTGCTGAGATTATTTTGAATTTGAAGGCGGTTGACCTGCGGCTTGAGGTTGACGGGCCCAAGACTATTCACGTCAGGCTCGAAGGTGAACGTGACGTGAAGGCCAAGGATCTTTTCCAGAATCCGGCCGTCACCATTTTTAATCCCGACCTGCATATCTGCTCTATGGGGCCTGGTGCGGTCTTGGATATCGAGCTTACAATTGCGGCTGGTTTTGGTTATAAGGCCGCTGAAAAGACTGATGAAGACGTGGTGGGAACCATCCCGATGGACGCTATTTACACTCCTATTCGGAAGGTAAACTACCGAGTTTCCAACGCTCGTGTTGGTCAGATGACCGACTATGACAAGCTAACCATTGAAGTTTGGACCAATGGTGCTGTATCTCCCAGGGATTCAGTGGCTTTGGCCGCAAAGATCCTTAAGGAACAGCTGCAGGTCTTCATTAACTTCCCGGAAGTTGACGAGCCTGTCGAGGTTTATCCTGCTGTTGCGGTTGAGGATGAAGTTGTGGATTCGCCTGTTCAGACAGCCGAAAACACCCTTCATGAGTCGCTTTATCGTTTGGTCGAGGAATTAGACCTTTCCGTTAGGGCTCAAAACTGCCTGCAAAGTGCCGGTGTTCGTTACGTCGGTGATCTGGTCCAAAAGACCGAGCAAGAAATGTTGAAGACCAGGAACTTTGGTCGAAAGTCGTTAAAGGAAATCAAGGATGCTCTTGGCGGTATGGGACTGTCTTTGGGTATGAGAATCGAGGGATTTGCCCCAGAAAAGCGCGTACTTAGCGAGGCTGCCTTGGCTGAAAAGCGTGGCCAGTAGGTTACCTGCTGTTGTGAGGAAATTGGAATGCGTCACAATAAAAGAACTTTGAAGCTTGGCAGAACAGCTGCTCATAGAAGAGCGTTATTTCGCAACCTTCTGTCTTCGCTTTTTGTACATGGGCATGTCACCACTACCGACGTCAAGGCGAAGGAAGTGAAGCGTCGTGCTGACATTTTGATTGGCTGGGCTCGTAAAGGCGATTTGCACCATCGTAGGCTTGCTGCCAGGCAGTTGTTTGGTGCTGACGCAGTGCAGCAGTTGTTTGACCATTGGGGCAAAAGCTTTCCCGACCGTATCAGCGGCTTTACTAGATCCGTTAAGATTGGACAGCGTTCAGGCGATGGCGCTCCCATGAGTTTGGTCGAGATTATTGTTGATTCACCTGCGAAATCTGCTGGTGAATAAAAGATTCTTTGGTATATAATTCGTCGCCTTTGTTCTTTAGATTCGGGGATCGTCTAACGGTAGGACTGCAGACTCTGGATCTGCCTGTCGGGGTTCGAATCCCTGTCCCCGAACCAAGGCCTATTCGGCCTGTTCGTTTTGCTCTTTGGTCCATTAGTCTAATCGGTTAGGACACAGGCCTCTCAAGCCTGGAGCACGGGTTCGAATCCCGTATGGACCACCATGCCCTTTAGTTTAGCTGGCCGTTTTCGTCGAAGTGTCGGGATTTTCCAAGAAATGATAGCCGTCGTCGTCTGGGCGATGAACACCCTTTTCCGTAATTATTGCGGTAATCAACTGCCATGGGGTGACATCAAAGGAAGGGTTGATGACCTTTACTCCATCAGCCGCGATTCTATGAGACCCATAATGGGTGACCTCTTCTGACATTCGCTGTTCAATCGGGATTTTGCTGCCATCTTCAATGCTTAAGTCTAATGTCGACGATGGTGCGGCTACGTAAAAGGGGATGTTGTGACGCTTTGCCAGCACCGCATGCGTGTAGGTGCCGATTTTATTGGCGGTGTCACCGTTTGCTGCTATTCGATCCGCCCCAACAACGATTGCGTCAATCACCCCATTGGCCATCAAGTGGCCTGCTGCGTTATCGGTGATTAACGTGGTATCAAACCCATCATGGACCAATTCCCAGACAGTCAAGCGGGCGCCTTGCAGGTACGGCCTTGTCTCGCAGGAAATCACCTTGATTGAGCGGCCTGCCTCCCTAGCACCACGAATGACTCCAAGTGCGGTTCCAAAGCCGCCTGTGGCAAGGGCTCCAGCGTTGCAGTGGGTCATTACAGTGGCACCGTCAGGTATAAGCACACCGCCGTGGGTGCCGATTGCTCGGTTCATCGCAATGTCTTCGTCTAGGATGGCCTCGGCCTCTCGATAAAGGCGTTTGCGCATCGATTCAGCCGTGTAATCGCTAGGCCAGTTTTCAGCCACCTGAAGCATTCGATCAACGGCCCATTTCAGGTTGACAGCCGTTGGGCGTGATGCCACCAGAATGTCTGCAACCTTGTGTAATTCCTTTAAAAAGTCTTCCTTGTTGTCAGGGCAAAGGCTGGAATGAACTGCCAAACCCATAGCAGCCGCAATTCCAATGGCCGGAGCACCTCGTACAACCATGTCTTTGATGGCTTTTGCGACCGCTGGCCCGTCATTGAACTTAAGATAAGTTTCGCTAGCTGGCAAAAGACGCTGATCAAGTAAAACTACTCGATGTCCCTTCATTGAAACTGGCTTTATGGCCATTAGCCCCCCTAGTCGACCTTTTGAATCTTGCGTTGCAACAGCTGTAGTTCCTCTTCGGAGTATGGAATTTTTCCTGCAAAGTAGTCTTTGTCGTAGCTATAGACATCGGCAAAAAACATGCCTCGCCCCTTGTCGTCAACCCCAGCGGAGTTGTATTCAATGAAGATCGGAACAGGTGTTTTTAGTCTGATGTCTTTTGGTTCTTCCTTAGCCAGAAAGTGGTTTACCCTCGCCTCAGAGACATCATTTAAGCGCTCAAGCAGGAAATTGGCGACCTTGAAGGGGTCTTGAAGGCGGATGCATCCATGCGAAAATGCGCGAATCTCACGGTCAAAGATTCTTTTATTGTTGGTATCGTGCATGAAAATCCCAAACGAGTTTGGAAACACGAATTTGACCCTACCAAGCGCATTACTATCACCAGAGTCCTGGTACATGACTTCTCGACCATCTGGCAAAACCTTGACTACAAAGTTTTGCTTCTGGAAGTAGGTGGGATCGTTTAAAAGCTCATAGTCGAGCTCCAATTTCTTAATCCTTGCGGGCACATGCCATCTTGGGTTGATGGAAATAACTGTCAACTCAGCTGTAAACAACTTGGTCCTGTTCAAACGGCCTTCAATCTGGTTGTCAGGATCGACGTCCCAACGGTTATTTCCGACGATGACACGATTTTTCAGCACCATTTCCTGGTCGGCCCAAACCTCCATCTTAAACTCTGGAATGTTGATCCTTATGTAGGTTGGCTCTTCATGGCGGATCTCTGTTTCACGCCATCTTTGCAGTGAAAGTTCAAGCTGCTGGATTCTGGTCTCTACTGGGACGTTCAACGAGGCAAGGTGCCTAGCCTCAACCAAGCCGTCTTCATTGAAACCGTGGGTGCCTTGATAGGCCTTTACAGCATCCACAACCTCTTGATTAAACACCTCAACTATTTCACCTTCCCAGTAACCTTCCTGTGCTAGGCGCTGCACCAACTCTTCAACGGCCTGTCCTTTAGCCCCCTTTTTAAGCTCTCTTTTACCAAGGGTTAAAAAACCGCCGTTTGCCTGGATTTGTCGATAAAAAGCAAGTGCTTCCACCGTCTTAGCATAGTTCGGGTGCACAGGAAGCAACGCCTTTAACCCAGCTTCAGGCTCTGCCCCAAAATCTGCAAAGGCCTGTACCAAAGGTTCATGCTGCCTACGTACTGCTGCCCAGAAACTGGGGTGGGCCTTGAATGGCTGAGCCTTAATCCAGAACTTCATGTCCATGGCATATCTAAAGAAGGCCTCGGATGCAGCTACATCTAGGTTAATCCTGGCGTCCAACAGGGCCTTTTTCTTGGCGGCATATTCTTGAAGGCTGGTCGCAAGTTCATCTGCTTTTGGCTCGGTGAACTTCTTGAACTTGCCATCCTCAACCAAAGCTTCGACCTGTTCTAAAGTAGGCGCCTCTTTTTGAGTTATCAGCCTTTCTAGGGCCTTCCATTCAGGAATGGCGAAAAGTTCAGCCTTTGCAGCCTCGAAATCACGGTTGAGGTCGCCGATAGTACCAACGATTTCATCCATTGTTTCAAAGGGATACTCATCTTTTGATATGGCGTGGGCATCTAAAGTATTCAAAACCTCACGCAGTACTTTGAAAGCATTGGATGGGCCATCTGGCAAGGAAAACAAAAATTCGCCACCCCTAGCCTCAACTGTGGCCGCCATGGCAGTCTTGTATCGTTCAACCTTGCCAGCCTTGGCAATAAAAGTTTCCTTGTCGCTGTCATCAATCCACGAATACTTGCTGTGTAAGGGCAAAAGGACCGAAAGCAATGCCTCGGGTTCCATTTTTGTTGCCTTTGGTTGCTTCTGGACTTCTTCTTCCGTTGGTTTTGTCGTAAAGGAACAGCCGGCAAGGCTAATCACAAATAGAATTAGAAAAGACCGTTTAATCACCCTTTAACCCTCGTCGTCAGGGACAAAGATTCTATAGTCACAGCGCCAGTTGGTCAAACGCGGGCGAGCGCACCAGGATTATGTTTGGTTAATTAGGGTGTTAAGCTTGATTGACAAAGATTCGCCGAGTCGTTAGCCTTCGTTGTGTTTGTTTTTCTTTACCACATGGTAACAGCGCTTTTGAGCCTGAGTTTTGCCGTAAGAAAGGGGAAAGATAATGCAAGATAGACTGAAAAGTGGCCTGGTGCCAGTGCTTGTGCTAGTGGGCACACTGGCTGCGTTTGGTTGCGGTGGCGGCGACGACGATGCAGTGTGTGGCAATGGCGAGATCGAAGGTGACGAGCGGTGTGACGGAGCTGAATTGAACGGTCAGACTTGCATTACCCAGGGCTTTGCTGGGGGCGAGCTTGCTTGTACTGCTGCCTGTCAGTTCGACGCTAGCGGCTGCACTGCGCCTTCGGCCGACTGCGGCAACGGCAAGATTGACGATGGCGAGCAGTGTGATGGCGAGGAATTGAACGGTCAGACTTGCATTACCCAGGGCTTTGCTGGTGGTGATCTTGCTTGTACTGCTGCCTGCCAGTTCGACACCAGCGGCTGTACTGCGCCGCCAGTCGACTGTGGCAACGGCAAGATTGACGATGGCGAGCAGTGTGACGGCGAGGCATTGAACGGTCATTACTGCACGGATCTCGGCTTCGCTGGCGGTGATCTTGGCTGTTCTGCTGCCTGCCAGTTCGATACCAGTGGTTGCATCTTGGAGCCGGTCGATTGTGGTAACGGCAAGATCGACGATGGCGAGCAATGCGATGGCGAGGCATTGAACGGTTATTCCTGCGGGGATTACGGCTTCGCTGGCGGTGATCTTGGCTGTACTGCTGACTGTCGGTTCGATACCAGTGGTTGCACCTTGGAGCCGGTCGACTGTGGTAACGGCGAGATCGACGATGGCGAGCAGTGTGATGGCGAGGCATTGAACGGTCAGACCTGTGCGGATCACGGTTTCGCTGGCGGTGATCTTGGCTGTACTGCTGCCTGCCAGTTCGATACCAGTGGTTGCACTGTGCCGTTGGAGGACTGTGGTAACGGCGAGATCGACGATGGCGAGCTGTGCGATGGCGAGGAATTTGACGGTAAGACCTGCGCGACCCAAGGCTTCGACGGCGGTGATCTTGGCTGCACTTCGACTTGTCAATTCGATACAAGCGCCTGTTTCGTCTGTGGTGACGGTGAGGTTGGCGGTAACGAGAGGTGCGATGGTGACGATTTGAACAATCAGACTTGTACGTCCCAAGGCTTCGACGGGGGCCAGCTTCGTTGCACCATTGACTGCCAGTTCGATACAAGCGCCTGTGTCGTCTGCGGCGACGGTAGGGTCGGCGCTGGAGAAGAATGCGACAGCGCGAACTTGAATGGCCATGATTGTGTTAGCCAGGGCTTTGATGGGGGAAGGCTCGCCTGCACCGCCGACTGTGAGTTTGATACCAGCAATTGTAGCACCTGTGGTGACGGCGTTATCGGGATTGGCGAGCAGTGCGACGGTGTGGAATTGAACGGTCAGACCTGTGTATCGCAGGGCTTTGTCGACGGCAAGCTTGGCTGTACCGACACTTGCCAGTTCGACACCACTGCCTGCAGCGAGATTCCACCCGAGTGTGGTAACGGTAGGGTCGACGGTTTCGAGCAGTGCGACGGTGAAGATTTGAATGGTGAGACTTGCGAGACGCTGGACCTCATTGATGGCAACCTTAGGTGTACCGATGATTGCCGGTATGACACTAGCCGCTGCGCCTTCGACTGCACCGCGGTATCGCTTGGGATGTTTGATGGCACGCCCATCACGCTCACAAATCAAGACAGCTGCTCATCAGGCACTACGCTCTACGATGCAAAAGGCACTGGCAGGACCTGTACGGGCTGGGAGACCGCCGGCTCCGAGATCGTCTACAGCGTGAGCATTCCGCCAGGCGAGGGGATTTTCGTAGTCATGGATGCCATTGATAGTTTCAACGAGGCGCTTTGGGTGACGATGTCGTGTCGCGATACCATCGGCTTGCATTGTATCGTAGGGTCAGATGTCCAAGTCAGAGAACCTGAGGAGGTTTCTGTCAGGAACACCTCGAACAAAGCCTTGACCTACCACATCGTGGCCGACGCCCGCGACGGCTGCGGCAAGTTCAACCTGTCCATCTCAAGGCTTGGTGACTGCGGTGATGGTGTTCGCGAAGGTCCCGAACAGTGCGACGGCCGCGACTTTGGGGTACATACTTGTGAGAGCATAGGCTTTGCTCCCGGTACTTTGAGATGCAACTCGGATTGCGAGTTCGATTTTAGCCGCTGTGGCTGCAAGGCTATCGACCTGGGGGTGTTTGACGGCACGACCATCGCACTGCAAGACCAGGGTGGCTGCCCAGGCTCCAAGCTTTACGATGTGGGCGGTGACGGCGGAAGCTGCCTTGATGCGCTATTTAGAACGCCCGGTGCAGAGGTCCTATACAAGCTGACACTTCCGGCCGGCGACACGGTCAAAATCGTTTCGACGTCCCACGGATTCGACGAGACGCTTTGGGTGACTACGTCGTGCTTGGATATCGGCGGCTCGCAGTGTGTTGTTGGTGCTGCGAAGTGGAATCAGCGTCCTGAGGAGGCCATTCTTTCGAACAACACAGGCAATGCCGCGACATACTACATCGTGGTCGACGCTAAACAACCCAGTGGTTGCGGTAAGTTTGATCTTAACATTTCAAGGCATCCGTAAGTGTCAGCCGTAATTCGATATTGTTGATTAGCAAATGATTCGTCATGTAGACATAAAGCTGCATTATGCTTGTAATAACCGCTGTATTCATTGTGTGATCGCAGATCAACGTGATGCGGCAATGGCCAAGAGGGGTAGGGACTTTCGGACTACATCCGAGGTCGTAGCCGAGTTGGTAGATGCCGCCACTAAGGGATTCGATGTGGTTACCTTTACCGGTGGTGAGCCAACCTTAAGGCGTGACTTGCCTGAGCTAGTCCAGGCAGCGCACCAGCTTGGTTTAAAGGTTGGCCTTCAAACCAACGGTCGCGCCCTTTCCTATGCCGAACGGCGAAAGCGGTTGTCTGGTATGGGCGTTGTTTTTGTTGTGGCCATACACGGCCCAGATCCAGAGATTCACGATTTGGTCACAGCATCTCCAGGGGCCTTTGAACAAACAATGCAAGCGATTAGGGGGCTTGTTGAAGCGGGTGAAAAAGTAACAGCCAAGATCGTTATATCCCAAGTAAACATGCGGCATCTACCTGCTTTAGCACAGCTCATGGTTGATACTGGGGTCAAAAGAATGAACCTGACCTTTCCACATGCGCTGGGTTTGGCTAGGCGTGGATTTGATTTTGTCGTGCCAAGATACTTCGAGGTTATGCCATTTGTACATGAAGCCATTGATATCTTTCATGCGGATGGTAGAAATATTGTAACCGAGGCGATTCCGTTGTGCCTGCTTGGTCAACATAAGGACCTGGCATCTGAAAACCTTTATAGGGTGGCAATCAAAAGTGAAGTGCGACAGCTTGATCAAGACCCCAGAAACTGGAGCGATGACCGGACAGGGGATGGCAAGGCAAAGGGACCCCAGTGTGTCGATTGTGCGCTTAACCAAGAGTGTGAGGGTGTCTGGAAGGAATACTACGATGCCTTTGGTGGTGATGAATTGATCCCGGTTACTTTGCATCCAAAGTCGTAGACGCCAATCAATTTTCCAACTATCATTGACCTTGGCTTTTTTAAAGTTTGGGGGATTACCATGCGAGTTCTAATTATCGGATTAGTGGCCCTGTTGGTTCTTTTAGTCGCGATATTTTGGAAAAGCGTTCCTTTAGAGGGTGCGGAAGGTATCAAAAATGAACTGCAGGCGCTGGAGATGAGTGGTGCCCAAAAATGGGCGCCAGAGTCTTTTTCTGAGGCGCAGCAGGCTGTGGAAAAGGCATTGGCTGAATTCAAAAAGCAGGATGACAGGATTCCCGTTTTTCGAAGTCTTGGTCAGCTTGATGATGACGTTAGTGCAGCTAGGGAACTTATGACGAAAACAGTTGAGGCTGTATCCAAAGCTAAAGAGGCTAGAGCTGCAGAGATATTGAAGGAAATCGCGGTTATTGAAGAGGGGCTTGGTAAGGCTTTCGAGATGCTAAAACAAGCTCCAAAAGAAGGCAGTGACAGACCTCTCCACACCATCAGAGGCGACCTTGAGTCAATAGGTCGCACAGTTGGAGATCTGCGTTCAAAAGTCGAAAGGGGTGAAGTTCCTGAAGAGACACCAGACTTTGCAGGAATGTCAGAGCAAGTCAAGAATCTGAGCGACAAAATTCCGGAAGAATTCGAGAAGATGAAAGCCTCAGCGGGACAGTGCTCGTAGTTACTGGGCTGGTGCGAGAGGTGGGACTTGAACCCACACGGTGTTGCCACCAGAACCTAAATCTGGCGCGTCTGCCAATTCCGCCACTCTCGCAGACAAATGCAGCGAAAAGGTACATTAATTCAGGTAAAAGTCAATCTGAAATTTTAAAACTGGGCATTTTTGCGTCCTTCATAATTTGACTAGACTTTGACTTAAACATGTGCGGTAATCACCAAAGTTGCTTGAATAGGTTATTGGTTCCGAAGGGGTGGCCAATGAAAGTCTTGAAGTTCTTAGGCGCTTTGTCGTTAATGGTTGCCATTAGCGCAATGATTAGTTGTAGCGGCTCAGACCTGCCGCCCGACGTATCACCGGATGATTCCCCAGCCTTGGACGATGGTTCGCAGGATGATGGTTCTGATACTGCAGATCCACGTCCAGACTTGGATGACGACGCTGACACTGACACCGAAACTGACAGCGACGCGCCATGCGAGCAAAAGTGCGGTACTCGCGTCTGCGGCCCCGATCCGGTGTGTAAAGAGTCATGCGGGACGTGTGATGCCCCATATGCCTGCAATGCTGACGGCCAATGTGAGTGCAAGCCACAGTGTGGTGACCGTCTCTGTGGCCCCGATCCGGTTTGCGAGAAGTCGTGCGGCGAGTGCGCACCTGGTCATAGTTGCGACTTAAATGGTCGGTGCCAGAAAGATGGCTGTGAAAAGGTATGTGGTAATCGCGTCTGTGGTCCCGATCCAGTTTGTCATCAGTCCTGCGGGTCCTGTGAGGCGCATGAAAAATGCAATGCTGATGGCCAATGCGAGTGCGTACCCCAGTGTGGTGAACGTAAGTGTGGCATTGAGCCAGTTTGTCAAACGTCTTGTGGCGTTTGTGAAGCTCCAAACAAATGCAATGAGCAAGGCCAATGTGAGTGCATCCCAGAGTGCGGCGAGCGCAAGTGCGGTGTTGACCCAGTTTGTGGAACGAAATCCTGTGGTATTTGCGGATTCTACGAAAAATGCAACGACCAATTTCTATGTGAGTGTGTGCCAGATTGCACCGGCCGCCAGTGCGGCCTTGACCCGATTTGTGGCACTGAGACCTGTGGTTACTGTGAGGCGCATGAGAAATGCAATTTGGTAGGTATATGTGAGTGCGTGCCCCAGTGTGGCGACCGTAAGTGTGGTATTGAGCCGGTTTGTCAAACGTCTTGTGGCAATTGTACCCCTCCAAACGAATGCAATGAGCAAGGCCAGTGTGAGTGCTCTCCAGACTGCCGCGGGCGCGATTGCGGCGTAGATCCAGTGTGTGGGCAATCCTGCGGCACTTGTCCTGAAAACTCCATTTGCAATCTTGATGGACAATGTTTTGCACCATCGATTGTCTGCTCGGATGACTGGTGCTTGATTCCAGCAGGCACATTCGAGATGGGGGCTCCACAAGGCGAACCTGAATACCGTTTTGATGAGGGGCCAGTTCATTCAGTGACGATTAGCCGCTCTTTTTACATCAAACAGACTGAAGTAACTCAAGGGGAATGGCAGTCATTGATGGGAAATAATCCATCAAATTTTCAGTCCTGTGGCAATAAGTGCCCAGTTGAGATGGTGTATTGGTACGACGCTGTCGCATACGCTAATGCCCTTTCTGAAACGCAAAGCCTTGAAAGTTGTTACACGTTAAGCAATTGCACAGGTGCACCTGGTACCGTCGGCTATAAATGTACGGTCGAGTTTAATGGTCTTGGCTGCACAGGTTATCGTTTACCTACCGAAGCTGAGTGGGAATATGCAGCTCGCGCAGGCGTTACTGGCCCAAGGTATGGCGACATTGATGCCATCGCTTGGCACAGTGGTAACAGTTTGAATAAGACTCGTGTAGTGGCAACAAGGACTGCTAACGCCTGGGGATTAAACGATGTGCTTGGCAATGTCTGGGAGTGGGTAAATGACTGGTATGGGCCAAACTACTACAGCAGCTGTTCATCGGGTTGTTCTGACCCAATAGGAATCGACGGTGGCAGTATGCGGGGGTATCGTGGCGGATCTTGGATGTCAAGCTGGAGGCAATTACGCCTGATGATGGCTCAGATACGACTCGCCCAGACATTGAGCCAATGTGTGAGCAAAACTGTGGTAATCGTGAGTGTGGTCCAGATCCGGTGTGTAAAGAGTCTTGTGGGACGTGTGATGCCCCATATTCCTGCAATGCTGATGGCCAATGTGAGTGCGAGTAAGAGTGCGGTGATCGCGTCTGTGGTCCTGACCCAGTTTGCGAAAAGTCCTGTGGCACCTGCGAAGCTGGTCATAGTTGTGACTTAAATGGCCAGTGTCAGGAAGACGGCTGTGAAAAGGCGTGCGGTGAACGCGTCTGTGGTCCCGATCCGGTCTGTGGGCAGCCTTGCGGCGACGATTGTCCAGCTCATCACAAATGCAACGACGAAGGCCAATGCGAGTGCGTGCCTCAGTGTGGCAACCGTAAGTGCGGTGATGATCCGGTCTGTGGGCAGCCTTGCGGCGACGATTGCCCAGCTCATCACAAATGCAACGATGATGGACAATGCGAGTGCCAGCCTGAGTGTGGCGGGCGTGAGTGCGGCTATGATCCGGTCTGTGGGCAGCCTTGCGGCGACGATTGCCCAGCTCATCACGAATGCAACGATGATGGCCAATGCGAGTGCCAGCCTGAGTGTGGCACCCGTGAGTGCGGCGATGACCCGGTTTGTGGGCAGCCTTGCGGCGATTGCCCAGCTCATCACGAATGCAATGATGGCCAATGTCAGTGCGTACCCGACTGTTTGGGCCGTGAGTGCGGCCTAGATCCGGTCTGTGGTGTGCGGCCTTGTGGTATATGCACTGCTCCAGAGACCTGCTCATCCCAAGGAGTGTGTTGTGAACGAAACTGCACCGGTCGCCAGTGTGGTCCCGATCCTTCTTGCGGTGACTCCTGCGGTAGTTGTCCAATGTACTTGGTTTGCGAACCTAACAGTGGCCAGTGCGTTCCCCCGTATGTTGATTGCAATTCAGGATGGTGTTTTATCCCAGCAGGTACCTTTTTGATGGGTTCTCCTGAAGATGATCCAGAGCGTTATAACAATGAAGGTCCGACTTACATAGCGACGATTACCCGCGATTTTTATATGAGTCAGACGGAAGTAACTCAGGAACAGTGGGAGTCGGTGTTTCAGAACAATCCGTCTAGCACAACTGAATGTGGAGTAGATTGTCCTGTTGAGACTGTAAATTGGTTTGAAGCTGTTGCTTACGCGAATGCTCTTTCCGACAAGGAAGGTCGTGAAAAGTGTTACACGATAGAGGGTTGTTCTGGTAGTCCTGGAACGGGCCTCAAAAACTGTACAGTAACCTATTCTAATCTGCTTGACTGCAAAGGTTATCGTTTGCCAACTGAGACAGAGTGGGAGTATGCAGCACGTGCAGGTACCTCTGAGCCTAGGTACGGCGAGGTGGACAGGATAGCTTGGCATGTAGGCAACAGTCAACGCACCTATCATCCAGTAGCTAAACTGTTACCTAATGCTTGGGGATTATATGACATGCTTGGCAACGTTTGGGAGTGGGTGCATGACTACTATGATTTCTACAATACCAGTATTTCCGGTGGGATAGACCCGTTAGGACCCTCGTGGGGCGCTGGCCGGGTTAGACGTGGCGGTGGTTGGATCTTCGATGCCAGGAACTCGCGGGCAGCTGACCGCAGCTACGACACGCCTGATACACGTAGAAGTTACATTGGCTTGCGCATTGTAAGGACTGCGCCGTAGTTTCTTGTGGAGAAGACCATAGTTTTGTTAAGGAGTATTAAATGCGAGTCATGAAGTTTTTAGGCACGCTAGCGCTAGTTTTTGCAGTCAGCGCAATGACCAGTTGTAAGGGCTCAGACCAGCCTACCGACGTATTTCAGGAAATTCCCGCTGCTACTGACGATTCAGTGCAGGACGAAGGCGTGGCGGACGAAGGCGTGGCGGACGAAGGTGCGGCGGACGAAGGTGCGGCGGACGAAGGTGCGGCGGACGAAGGTGCGGCGGACGAAGGTTTGGCCGACGATACTCCTGTTGACGATGGTTCAGATGTCACAGATTCAGGGGAAGACGCTGACGCAGAGGTGTCTTGCGAGCCAAAGTGCGAAGACCGAGTCTGCGGTCCTGACCCTGTTTGCAAAGAGTCCTGTGGTACCTGCGAGGCTGGTCACAGTTGTGACTCGAATGGCCAATGCCAGCAAGATGGCTGTGAAAAGGTTTGTGGTGATCGCGTCTGTGGACCCGATCCAGTTTGTGGCCAGTCTTGCGGCGGTTGTGATGCTCCATACGAATGCAATGACGCGGGCCAATGTGAGTGCGAGCCAAATTGCCATGGCCTTGATTGCGGCCCAGATCCGAAATGTGGTCAGTCCTGCGGCGGTTGTGATGCCCCATACGAATGCAATGACGCGGGCCAATGCGAGTGCGAGCCAAATTGCCATGGCCGTGAGTGCGGCAACGATCCGAAATGTGGCCTGTCCTGTGGCGGTTGTGATGCCCCATACGAATGCAATGACGCGGGCCAATGCGAGTGCAGGCCAAATTGCGAAGGCCTTGAGTGCGGCAACGACCCGAAATGTGGCCTGTCCTGTGGGACATGTACCACCCCAGCATTTTGCAATCCCCAAGGCTTGTGCGAGTGTACTCAAGAATGTGGCCTCCGCCGCTGCGGCCCTGATCCCATTTGTGGTCAGTCGTGCGGTACTTGTAGCTCTGGTTTTAGTTGTGATTTAAACGGGCTGTGTTCGCCAGATGAATGTGCAAAACAGTGTGGTACCCGCATCTGTGGTCCCGATCCAGTCTGCGGTGCATCTTGCGGTACTTGCGACTTTGGTTATAGGTGTGATGCAGATGGTCAATGTCAGCCAGATGGATGCCTGAAACAGTGTGATGGCCGTGTTTGTGGCCCTGACCCAGTATGCGGTCAAGCCTGCGGTAATTGTGTTGGAAGCCTAGTTTGCGACCTCAAAGGTAAGTGCATCCCCAACACTGCTAGGTGTGATGGTGATTGGTGCTTTATTCAAGCAGGTACTTTCCAGATGGGCTCTCCCAGTGGCGAGCTTGGCCGTTTTCGTAATGAAGGGCCAGTTCACACAGTCACCATTACACGTCCCTTTTACATAAAACAGTACGAAGTTACCCAGGGAGAGTGGAAGTCGATGTTTCACAACAATCCGTCTCGTTTCAGCACGTGTGGTGATGAGTGCCCAGTTGATCAAGTAAACTGGTTCGAAGCCGTTGCCTACGCGAATGCTCTTTCCGAGAAGGAAGGTCTTGAAAAGTGCTACACGATAAGCGATTGTTCAGGAATCCTTGGTTCTGGAAATCCTGATTACGACCGCTATCAATGTACAGTGACTTATCCCAATCTGCTTGACTGCAAAGGTTATCGCTTGCCAACTGAGGCTGAGTGGGAGTATGCAGCACGTGCCGGTGTTCACGGGCCCAGATATGGTGAAATTTATTCCACGACGTGGTTTTCGGGAAACAGTTCCTGGCTTACTCATCCTGCAGGCGAAAAGAGTCCCAATAACTGGGGACTATATGATGTGCTTGGCAATGTTGAGGAGTGGGTGAATGACTTGTACGACGAATACTACTACTCTTCCTGTAATACCGGTTGCCAAGATCCTTTAGGGCCTGACAATAGTGATCTTCGCGTTCAACGTGGCGGCTGTTGGGCTAATAGCATCGACTCGGTGCGGTTGGCGGTTCGTGACGGTCTCTATCCTAGATTTCGTAATGATTACAGTGGGTTCCGTCTTGCAAGGACGGTTCCCTAGTCGTTTGGCCCAAAGCCTCCCTTTGCCCCAAAACACCCTAATATTCACCATATTTGCAGCCTTGTAGTTGGAATTCCCCTTGTTAACGAGTATCCTTCGCGCATGAAACCGACGCCTTTTACAATTTTTTGCGGTTATTACTTGGGATTGGATAAAGAATTCAATTACCGGTTTTTTAACCAGGACCAGTTGGCGCGTCATCTTGGGATCGACCCATCTGAGCTGCGCCACCTGATGGAAGAATACTATTTGACGCCTGAAATTGTGCGCCACGTGGACTACAATCTGGTAAAGGCTCATGCCACAGCCCAGGAAATAGTGACCTTTGGTGGTGGTGAAGACATCAGGGTGTTTGCCAGGCGTACCTTTGAAGAATTCATCCAGGCGTTACAAAAGTACGACCCTACCAAAGACTTCGAAGGTGTGGATTATGACAACCTGTTTCCAGGTGATCCGCCTCCTGATGAAGACGATGATGTTGTTTTGTGACCCTGCATATTGATGGATCCAAGGAGGCAGTGATGTCGCGTCCCAAAGCTAGGATGTTTGCGATGTATGGAAAGGGTGGGATTGGTAAATCCACCGTTTCATCCAACATATCGGCGGTACTGGCCAAGCAGGGTAAAAAGGTTTTGCATGTTGGCTGCGATCCCAAAGCAGATTCAACCCTTACTTTGCTGGATGGCCAACCAGTTAAGACAGTCATCCAAAAAATCGCTGGGCGCATCAGTTCCCCGGACGACATCATCATGCCTGGGATATTGGGACTTTCTTGCATCGAGTGTGGTGGTCCTGAACCTGGGGTTGGGTGCGGAGGTCGCGGTGTTTCAAGGATGTTCGAGGTTTTGGATGACCTGGAATTGATTGAAGATGGCGAATATGACGTGGCCGTTTTTGACGTGCTGGGTGACGTCGTGTGTGGTGGCTTTGCGGCACCGCTTCGCCAGGGGCGAGCAGAACTGGTCTACATCGTTGTAAGCGAAAGCGTGATGGCGCTGTTTGCGGCAAATAACATCGCCAGGGCCATGAAACGTTTCGCTTCAAATGGAATTGCGCTTGGTGGATTAATAGTCAACCAAGCGGATGAGCACACCCCAATCGAAGGCCTACACAAGTTTGCCAAAGCTCTTGGGACCAGGATTATTGGGGTGGTTCCGAGGGACCCTGCAATCAGAAAGGCAGAGGTGATGAAGCGCCCAGTTGTTGACATCGCGCCAGAATCAAAGGCCGCAGCTGTGTTTGCTGAACTTGCAAACGCCATAATGCAGGATTCTGTTGAAGCGCATCAGGTGCCAACGCCTTTTGACGATGCCGGTTTTGACGCCTTCATAGAACAGACGTTTGGACAGTCATGATGGACAGGCCTGGATTTGTGACTGGGGTGGCCTTGGTGGCCAACGCCGTAGCTCGGGAAATCTTCAAGGTGGATGCTTCACCTGAGGCTATTGAGGCGGTTCAGGCTGTTGTTGAACAGCATGACAGTAAAGGCTGGTGGGGCCAGATAGTTGGTGCTGACGCTTCGGGGCCTGGTTTTGACCTTTCGCGGTGTGAAAGTTCTGGAAATGATTGGGTGGACGGTTACCAAGAGGCCTTGACAGCTTTGGCCGCGGCTATTGAAGCTGTGCCCCTAGAACCAAATTCCATCGCTGTGGTTGGGATGCTCCTTGATCGGCGTGAAGCTGATCGTCGTGCTGATTATGATGAGTTGGCAGGCTACTTGGCCGCTCTTGGGTTGGATTTTTGCGGTTTTTTTCCCGCTTTTGATGTTGTGGATAGCTCCCAACTAAAGGACATCGCGCCTGCTTCAACCATTATTTCACTTCCTTACGGACGCAAAGCGGCGCACGCCATCTCAAAAAAAACTGGTGCCAAGCTCATCGAGCTGGACCTGCCAATTGGATTTGCCGGGACGAGCGATTGGATTAGCGAGGTGGCCCTTGCATGTGGGCGTCAGCAGGCGGCTGAACAGTTGATCAAATCCAAACTTGGCTCAGCAGTACCAAAACTTGAATGGGTAGTCCCTTTTTGGTTGCTGCATCGCCGAATCTTGCTGGTTGGTGATGTCTACAAAGTTAAAGGTTGGGCCGAAGCCTTGCACGAATTTGGATGCAATGTCTTGGGCGCGATTTGCACCGGTGGAAATCCAGCCAGCGCCCCAGATATCAACTGGATTGATAATATTCCTGATGACTTGGAAGTCGATTTAGTCATCGGAAGTCAAGTCGCCGAGGCCAAAGGCCTGCCATTTTTAGAAATGGGATTTCCAAATTTTGGTGAACATTTCATTTATTCCAGGCCAGAACTTGGTTTCGCAGGCACTCTTGCTACGGTGGAGGCGATCATCAACAGGCTGGCCTTGACATCCGTGATGCGCCACTGGCCAGGCGGCAGGGTCAAGTTTGACCTTAGAAAAGATCCCTGACTGAATAAAGTCCTGGTTTTTTAAGGACTAATTTTTCGCCCAAAGTTAGAGCTCCTTGTGCGAAGGCCATTCTCGATGAGGCCCTGTGAGTAATCTCGATTCGATCATGTGGCCCCAGGAAATAGATGGTGTGATCCCCGACTACTTCACCCCCTCGGACTGATAACAAGCCAAGTTCGTTGTCCTTTCTGGCTCCGGCGCCCCTGTTTGTGACTACCTGCAGGCCATTGCCAAGGGTTGAAGCCAAGGACAAGGCCGTCCCAGATGGGGCATCCTTTTTGTGGCGATGGTGTATCTCAACTATTTCCACGTCATACGTTGGACCCAGGATCTCCTTAGCCTTGGTGGCCAATTCATGCATGGCAAGGACGCCAATGCTGGTGTTCGCAGCCCACAAGACTGGGATTTTTTGGCTGGCGATTTTGATCCTTTCATGGTCTTGCTCGGACAAACCTGTAGTCCCGCTTACCACTGGAATATTCAGGTCCGCCATGGTTTCGATGAAGCTAACTGACGCTTCGGGGGCGCTGAAATCAATGGCTAGATTTCCATTTAAGGACTTCCAGGAACTTGCATCTGAAGAACTCAAAATAGTTGTGGGGCCAAGTGGGGTGTTTTGGATAGTGCCAACATCTGGATGATTTGGTGCCTCTATAGCAGCTGCCAACTGGAATTTTCCTGCGGCGGCCTCCATAATCATTTGCCCCATCCGCCCCATTGCACCGTTTATTATTAATTTCAACACCTTTTTACTCCTGTCAGTGGCGTCAATTTACTGGGCCCTAGCTTTAAATATTGCTTCAGCTTCAGCTACTGTCCTTTCGACTAGCTCTGAAACTGTTGGTAAATCCTGGATCAACCCAGCGATTTGCCCAATGGGCAGTGCCCCCTTGTCCAAGTTGCCATCAGCACACGCTAATTCAAACCCTTTAAAGGCATTAGCCATGAAGGCCATCTTTTCGATGTTTTTTGGGCCTGATGCTGCCACACCCAAAGCTAGTTTCAAGTATGGAACATCCATCATTTCAGCTATTTGTCGCGAATTTAGGAAGGCCCTTGGCAGATCTAGGCCTCGTTTGACCGCCTTTTGCGCACCTGGGGCCTTCAAAATCCTGCAGGGCTGACCATCGAACCTTGATGAATAGATCGTGTCATAGGGGCTAGCCTTTAATGCGGCATCTTTGGCGGCTTGGGCAACTGGGCTTTCTTTGGTCAGCATCAGCCTAGTTCCCATCGCCACACCTTGGGCACCAAGGGCTAAAGCCGCAGCAAGTCCTCGACCATCGGCAATTCCACCAGCAGCGACCACCGGGATGGAAACAGCATCGACCAGAGTTGGCACCAAAACCATGGTGGTGACATCGCCACCGTGAGCGGCGGCCTCGTGGCCTGTCACCAGCAAGGCATGGGCACCCCAGCTTTCGGCAGCCTTAGCATGTTTTGCATTGACAACGGTGGCAATAACCCTGCCGCCATACGATTTTGCAGCATCAACAATCCAATCACCCTTTCCCATGGACACGTTTATTATCGGGACTTGTTCATCCAGCAGGACCTGTGCGTTTTCGCGAGCCCCCGGGAAATAGAGGGTGGCATTTGCACCAAAGGGTTTGTCGGTCAGTTGCCGAATTTTGCGAACCGCCTCTCTGGTTTGCTTGGCCCCATAAACACCAGTAGCCAAGATTCCAAGGCCACCAGCGTTGCTTACTGCAGCCACCATTTCTGGGGTGCTGACCCAGCTCATTCCAGACAGCAGAATTGGATGTTTGATACCGAATAGTTCAGTGATTTCTGTTTTCACAGGAGCCTCCAGGCAGGGTTCCAGGGCCTAGGCTAAATGTTTAGCGCTGTGTTGTAAATGGAATTGTGCGGGGCGGGGTGGGGGAGGCGGGGCCGGGAGCGGGGGCAGGGGCGGGGGCTATTGGCAGGGCTGTACTTGGCTTCTTCTTACCGGCCTACATTCGTTGCCAACCTTGCTACAGGCGATAACGACAGTGCCAGTTTCCCCGCATTCTGGAAGGGGCTCTAGCCAGCCTTCAAGGTGAAGACATACAATTGTCCCCTCCAAACCGGTTTCTTTCCTGCAGTAGCCAGGTGAATACAACTCCTGCATCGTTTCTTTGCCGTCACAGTCGTAGTCGAAGTTGTTGCAGTTGTTTTTTGTGGCAAAGAAATCGGTGACGCCCCTATGTACCCTTGAGTCAAGGTCACAGCAATCAGTTGAGCTGGCCACGTACCCCGCTGGAGGTGTGTCTCTGCATTCACAAGCACTTGGCTCATTAAGTGCTCCGTATCCATCGCCGTCTCTATCTCGGTAGTAGGTTTTACATTTGAGCGAGCCCGGTTCGTCCGTCTCTCCGTCACAGTCGAGGTCTAGGCCAGAGCACATTTCAGGTCTTGCCTCATATTTCTGGGCGCAGTTGAGTGCACCGTCTATACAGGTCCACGTGCCCCATTGGCAAATACCAGGCTTACCAGTCTCACAATCTCTGCCATCTTGTGAAAAACTCTCGTCCGTTTCCCCATCGCAGTCGTTATCTAGGCCATCGCATTCTTCTGTCTCGACATCTTTTATCGGCCAACACCAAAGTTTACCACCTGAACAGTACTGCCTGCCGTATTTACAAACACCAAGCATACCTGTGTCACAGTTTTGGCCATCATCAGAGCTATCTTCGTCTGTCTCCCCATCACAGTCGTTGTCTAGGCCATCACAGACTTCATGGGACGATGGTGTTTTCGGTTCGCAAGCCAGTGATCCGTTTCTACACACCCGCTTGCCGTCTTTGCAAACACCATCCAAGCGTGTGTCACAATCTTGGCCATCTTCTGGAAAACTTTCGTCCGTCTCCCCATCACAGTCGTTGTCTAGGCCATCACAGATTTCATGGGACGATGGCGTTTTCTGTTCGCAAGCCAGTGCTCCGTTTCTACAGACCCACTTGCCGTCTTTGCAAACACCCAGTTTACCGGTGTCACAATTCTGGCCATCTTCAGGAACATCTTCATCAGTCTCGCCATCACAGTCGTCGTCCAAGCCATTGCACTTTTCCACAGATGCCTGCGTTGTCTGGGTACAGACGAATGCCCCCCTAATACAGACCATGGTAGCCGCGCTACAAACACCCAACTTGTCAGGAACTAGAACACAATCTTGACCACCCCCAGGGTTGTCTTCGTCAATTCGACCATCGCAGTTGTTGTCTTTACCATCGCAGATTTCTTCAGTCGGTTGCTTAGTTTGGTTGCAAACAAGAGTTCCATCTTTACAAGTAGTTGTGCCAATTGCGCAGACCCCCTGCAATTCTGTGTCACAATCCTGACCACTCTCAGGATTGTCTTCGTCGGTCTGGCCATCGCAGTCATTGTCTTTGCCGTCACAAATTTCATCAGTTGGGTCGCCAGGAATGCATTCATTTAGCACACCATCGGTACATTTCGCGACTTCCCTGAAACATTCTCCGATGCCACAAGTTATGGTCTCACCATTGTCGGCCGGGGTGTTGGTACAGCCTGATTCGGGCTTGCAACTATCAGCCGTGCAAGGGTTTTTATCGTCACAATCAATAGCCGGGCCACTTATGCACTCACCATCCAAGCAAGTGTCCGGGCCGGTGCACCGATCTCCATCAGAGCATGGCGCATCATTTTCCAGCAAGACTTCCGTGCATTCCTTATCAAGGCATTTGAACACGTGGCACTGCTTTGGCTGTTTGTCGCAGTCTTGATCAAGCTCACACGCGACAGGCTCGGTACTGTCATCATCTTCAAACGCGCCATCATCTCCGTGCTGGCCGCGGTCGTGTTTTGCATCTGTGGCCGATTTTGAGTCCAGGTCCAGGGCATCCGAATTATTCAAGTCACCACCCCCCTTACATCCCAAGGCCAAAGTGGCGACTATCAAAGGCAACAATGCTAAGCGCGGCTTCATCGCGGTTCCTCGGAACATGATGCTGGCGATTTTATAATCCATCCTTCGAGGATGCAATAAATCGGGGTGGTTAATAGCGAAAATTTTGTGAGGCGGAGCGGGGTGAAGGGGGCAGGGACAGGGGCAGGGATGGGGACAGGATCAGGAACAGGAACAGGAGACAGGGCCAGGAAAGGCTCAAGCTCAGTTTCACCTTTTTGCACTTTTGTGCAGTTTGTTAGCTTCATTTGCTGTTGGGTGTGGTAGAGTCTGGCTACACCACTGTTCCTGCCATCCCGGCGGTTCGAACGGGTTCCGCTTTTAAACACATTTTGGGGGTTTTCAATGATTCGAGTCATTCAATGGGGACTTGGCGCCATGGGTAGTGGCATGGCCAAATTGATTTTGGAAAAGGATGGCTTGCAGCTGGTTGGCGCCATCGACACCAGACCTGAATATGCCGGCAAAGACGTCGGCAGTGTCTTGGGGCTTGGACGTGAACTCGGGGTCGAGGTCCAAGCCACCCCAGACGGCCTGCTTGATCCCGATGTGGCCGATATAGTCGTCATTGCAACCACTTCTTGGACTGCCCAGCAAATGCCCCAGCTACGCCAGATTCTAGGCAGTGGCCTCAATTGCATCTCAATCGCCGAAGAAATGGCCTCACCTGAAGCTCAAAGTCCAGAATTGGCCACCGAACTTGACCAACTGGCAAAAGCAAACAACGTTTCAGTTTTGGGAACTGGCGTCAACCCTGGTTTCGTCTTGGATCTACTTGTGGTCACTCTCTCCGGAGTTTGCCACAAGGTTGATCGCATCGAGGCCAGCCGCGTCAACGATTTAAGCCCTTATGGGCCAACAGTTATGGCGACCCAAGGAGTCGGAATCACCCCTGAGGCTTTTAAAGAAGGCGTCGCCAACGGCACCATCGTCGGCCACGTCGGCTTCCCCGAAAGCATCAGGATGATCTCGGACGCCCTTGGCCTAGGTGTTGATCGCGTTGTTGAAACTCGTGAACCCATCGTGTCCAAGGTCCTGCGTGAAGCCGCCCACGTGACGGTTCAGCCCGGGATGGTCGCTGGATGCAAGCATATCGCGGTCGGATACGCAGGTGATAAGGCGGTTGTCAAACTGGTTCACCCCCAGCAGGTCCATCCGCATCTGGAAGGGCAAAGCACTGGTGACTACATCAACATCTATGGAACGCCAGATATTGTGATGTCCACCGGACCTGAAATTGCCGGTGGAATTGCAACCCAGGGGCTTGCAGTAAACATGGTTCCACATGTAGTCCAAGCAAGCCCAGGTTTAAAGAATATGTTGGACCTGCCGGCCCCAGCGGCGTTGATGGGGGCAAGCGCGTACAGGCGCAGAGTTTGAACAAGGAGGGCGACGTGGCTGTAGTCAATAAAGGAACTTGGGTTGAGATTGAATCGGTGGTTTTAACGCCTGAAGAAAGGGCGCCTGGGATTCCGCCAGAAACTGCAAAGTGCCCCTTGGTTATGAAGGTTTCCGGGTTTTTGGCCAATGATGCCTCGCTGGGTGACGAAGTTCGCGTTTACACCATGATCGGGCGCCAAGTTAAGGGACGTTTGGCCACGATTAATCCTGGATATGACCACAGCTTTGGGTCCACGGTGTCAGAACTGCTGCAAATTGGACGGACACCTGATGTGCCTGCACAACAAGGAGGCCAAAATGACTGATCACAGCTACCAAGCGGTTTTAAAACGAAAAAACCAGATCATGAAGGCCAGCCTTGGAATCGACTTTGATTCCTATGAAACCAGCCCAATCGCCTTTGATTATGAAAAACTGATGCTTGACACTGGCTATTCAATTGAAGAAATCGCCGCAATTCAGGCCAGATCAAAGGTTGGAAACACCCCCCTTTATGAATTGACTAGGCTGACTGAACTTGTGCGCCAAACTACCGCCCCTGGTAAAGGTGCAAGGATCCTGCTTAAAGATGAGGCCGCAAATGCATCTGGGTCTTTCAAGGCTCGCAGGGCAAGTATCAGCATTCACGAAGCCAAAAGACTTGGGTTTAAAGGCGTTATCGCCGCAACTTCTGGAAACTATGGAGCGGCTGTAGCCAGCCAAGCGGCTATGCATGGTCTAAAGTGCATCGTAATTCAGGAAGTGTTTGACAGTAAAGGGGTTTGTCAGCCTGAAATCATTGAAAAATCCAGGGCTTGTGAGGCATATGGCGCGGAAGTTCAAAGGCTTTCTGTCGGGCCAGAACTGTTTTATGTCCTTTTAAAGACCTTGGAAGAAACAGGCTTTTTTAACGCCAGCCTTTACACTCCGTTTGGGATCAGGGGGGTCGAAACTCTGGGCTATGAAATCGCCCAGCAGGTTCGGGCCAGGTACGGCAAGGCGCCTGAAGCCGTAGTTGTTACACACGCAGGTGGAGGCAATCTGACTGGTACAGCAAGGGGGCTGTTGGCGGCCGGGTGCAAGGACACCAAGGTAGTCGCCTGCTCAGTCGATCTAAAAGGCCTGCACATGGCATCGGACATCGACTTCAACAAAAAGAGCTTCACCACCGGCCACACTGGCTTTGGGGTTCCTTTCGCCACATGGCCAGATCGGGTTGACGTCCCAAGAAACGCCGCCAGAAGCCTGCGCTATATGGATGAATACCAGCTGGTCAGCCAAGGTGAGGTGTTTTATGTCACCGAACTGCTGGCAAAGCTAGAGGGGCTTGAGCGCGGACCCGCCGGGAACACCAGTCTGACCGCGGCAATTACCTTGGCAAGGCAGATGGACCAGGATGAGATAGTTGTAGTTCAGGAAACCGAGTACACGGGCGCTGGAAAGCACCACAACAGCCAGTTGTCCTTTGCCAAGCAAAACGGAATCGAGATCCTGGTTGGTGACCCGTCCCAGAACATCCCAGGCAAAAACATCATCCTGCCCAGAAGTCTGGATGATGTCAGAGGGCGACCTCAGGACATGGATCGCCTGAGGCTGTCTTATCTGAAAAACGCCGACAAGGTTCACAGTTCGAACAATTGGAACGCAGGTGATATCGAGTTTCTGGCATCTGACCTGAAAACAAGTTCCAGTTGGGTAAGGGACGCAATAAGAAACGGCTTTAAGGGGACATAGGGGGCTTGGATGAGTAGCGACAGGCAGCAGACGTTTAAGCAGCGACAGCTTGATAAGCTGACAGATGAGCAGCTAAAGGAACGCTTTTGGCAGCTTACCAATCAGATTGTTAAACCAATTGTTGAGCTTGCAAAAACTCACACAAGCCCATCCATTGAGCGGTCGATCTTGCTTCGAATGGGCATTGATTCGGTGTCAAGTCACGGCGTGGTGCAAAGGATTTTGGATGCTGGGCTGCTTGGAAAGGGGGCTGGGCACGTCCTTTTGAAACTGGCTCAAAGGCAAAACATCGACGTGCGAGCCGCAGCCCAACTTATTCTGGATGATGCCAGTGTTTTAACAGGGCTTTTTAAATCGTAGGGGGCCGTTGTGAAAAAACCGATAAAGCCCGAAGAAAAACTAGATATAGAGGACCTGGTTCATGGGCTTGAAAACTACCACCCACCTAGAAAGGGATGGACTTGGCGAATAAAACCTGCTGATGGCGTGGAAATGGGCCCCTTTCACTTTAAGGATATGTCCACTCCTTTAAAGAAATCAATAGGTTTGCCGGCATCTAAGTACTTTGATTTTATCGATCCTCAGCCCTCCTGCGTGGTTACAACCGAGATTGCCTCGGGACGATTTGAAGACGACATTCGTAGGATGCGCATGGCGGCTTGGCATGGTGCTGACCATCTGATGGTGATTAGAACCACTGGCCAAAGCCACATCGATGGGCTGTTGGAAGGGACCCCAGAGGGGATTGGCGGTGTGCCAATAACTAGGAAGCAGATTCGAGCCAGCAGAAAGGCGTGCGATCTGATCGAAGAAGAGGTGGGGCGTCCGATAAATTTCCACAGCTATGTGTCAGGGGTGGCAGGCCCTGAAGTCGCGGTTTTATTTGCTGAAGAGGGTATAAACGGCGCCCATCAGGACCCTCAGTACAACGTTTTGTATCGAAACGTGAACATGTATCGCTCGTTTGTGGATGCAGCCGAGGCCAAGCATGTGATGGCTGGGGCCAGGATCTTCCAAATTGACGGCGCCCACAACGCAAATGCGACTGCTAAGGCTGGCTGGTTGGTGATGCCAGAGTTGATGGTCCAGCATGGCATTAACTGCGCTTTTTCAGTGGCCGCTGGAATGGATAAGCAGTTGATTGGCCTTTCAACGGTGCCTCCAAATTCGCCGCCTGCCCCCAAGTTGTGGTACGACCTGCCATATGCTGTGGCGCTTCGGGACTTCTTTTCCGAGTACAAGATGAGGGCCCAGCAAAATACCAGGTACATCGAGGCCGATATTGAAGAGGCCATTAGAACCCACACGGTGGACACCCTGATTTCGATGCTTACCAGGGCAGACGTGCAAAGCACCATCACCCCTGATGAAGGGCGAAATGTGCCGTGGCACTACAACAACATCCGCGGGGTCCAGACCGTGAAGCAGACTTGGGCCGCTTTGGATGGGATAAACGAACTGCTGACGCTGCGCTATGACGGTCCCCTTGGGGAAATGGCAAGGGACATCAAGGAAAGGGCAGTTGGCTTTTTGGAGGAAATCATTGAGGTTGGCGGCTATTTTGCGGCGGTTGAAAGGGGCTTTTTCGTTGATTCAGCCAAGTATCCAGACCGAAATGGCGATGGGATAGCCCGCGATGGGGCAGGTGGGGTGGGGGCCGACACCTTGGTGCCAAGGGACCCAGACTACATGGCCCCAGTGTGTGACCACTTTGGCAATAATGCGTTGCCCGACGGTTTGAACAAGCCATGTGACCTGATAGGCGGCTGCACGTTGTGCGACCCATCTAAGATCGTTTTCATCGATGAACTGGACCCTGACGACAACTGCCACAAACGCCTGGAAACCACCCGCCCATATCGTACTGGAGGCAAGATCAAGCCTGAGGTAGAGTGGGCTGGTGATGGGATCGTTTTGGTACAGTTGTTTGTCCCTGAAAATGAAGATATCGCCCCAGTTTATGCTGTGGAAATGGCCAAAAAGATGGGGCTTGGCGACCCAGAGGTCATCAATATCCAGGTCATGCATCCCAGTGAAGGCTGCTTTGTGGAAGTAAAGGGCAGGGTCGATTTTGAGATAGACAGAAGCAGCCTGAAGATCCCTGAAAAAGAGGTCATGCTGCCCGAAGATGAACTGCGGCGGGTGGTAAAAGAAGTTGGCCTCAAAGTCGTTGCTGGCACTGTTGGCGAAGATGAACACAGCGTTGGCTTAAGGGAAATCTTGGACATCAAGCACGGTGGAATCGAAAAATATGGCGTGAAGTACCACTACCTGGGGACGTCGGTGCCTGTGGACAAGCTTGTGGATGCAGCCATCGAAACTGGCGCTCATGCGATTTTGATATCCACGATTATCAGCCACAACGATGTCCACCGCGCCCAGATGAGGAAGCTTGCAGAACTCTGTATTGAAAAGGGAATTCGAGATAAAGTAATCCTGATTGCAGGTGGCACTCAGGTGAACCGGGAAATGGCAAAGGAAACTGGCCTTGATGCAACCTTTGGACGAGGCACAAAGGGTGTGCACGTGGTGAACGCCATGGTAAAAGCATTACGCTCGATGCGGTGAACTTGGTGGGGGTTTTGTGGCTATTGAGGTCCTGACCATCGAAGTCGGATCTACCATCACAAAGGTGATTGGGTTTGCACGCCTGCCAGGCGGCGGTTTTTCGGCGATTGCCAGGGGATTTGCACCGACGTCCTTGGCGGATGTTGGGATTGGGGTTGATCAGGCGCTGGCTGACTTGAAGCAGCCTTGGGATCAGGCCGAGATTTTTATAAACAGCTCTGCTGCTGGTGGCCTGCGGATGACTGTTCATGGGCTGACCGCGTCAATGACCGCCAGAGCCGCCAAGGAAGCGGCCCTAGGTGCTGGTGCAATCGTCAAGCTTGTAACAGTTGGACCACTAGATAATTATCAACTTGATGATATTAAACGCATTTCTCCAAATCTAATCTTGCTTGCCGGTGGGGTTGACCACGGTGAAAGGCATACCGTCCTTGAAAATGCCCATAAATTGGCAGACATGCGCTTAAACATTCCAGTTTTGTATGCTGGTAACATTGATTTACAGCGTCCCGTGGTCGAAATCTTTGGGGCGGGCCGCGTTGAAATCGCTGAAAACATCTTTCCAGAAGTCGATGTGCTGAATATAGAGCCGCTAAGGCGCTTAATTCATGAGGCTTTTAATAGGCACATAATCCACGCACCTGGAATGGAGCGTCTTGGTCAGATAACGAAACATCCAGTGTTGCCTACGCCTGGGGCTGTGTTGCTTGGTGCGGAACTGTTTGCCAAAGTGGCTGGTGACTGCATGGTGTTTGATGTTGGTGGCGCCACCACGGATGTTCATTCAGTAACACAGGGCGATCCCAAGTGGTACTCCAGTCAGGTGCAACCAGAGCCGCTGGCAAAACGCACGGTGGAAGGCGACCTTGGAGTCTTTGTAAACGCTGCCAACTTGGCAAAGCTGGCGCTGCCAAACCAGCCTTTGCCGGCGCTTGAGCATTTGGCCGCGGTGCCTAAAACCAAAGAGCAGATCGAATTGACCAGGTGGCTTTGTTGTCAAGCCGTTGAAATTGCAGCAAAACGTCATGCTGGGACCGTGTCGCAGATATATACCCCAACCGGTCGCCGTACCATCGTCAAGGGCAAGGATCTGACAGCGGTATCGTTCATCATTGCAACAGGTGGGGCGTTGACCCAAGTCCCAGGCGCTGTCGACTGCATTAGACGCGTCTGCACCGGGGCCAAAGACAGCTTGTTACCAGAACCTGGGACAACCGTGTTGGTCGACGAGCAGTATATTTTCAGTGCCCTTGGGACTTTGGCCCAGTTTTATCCGGATGATGTGGCAAAAAGCTTTAACAATTTCCAACGTCACTGAATAAGGAGACTGACATGCCAGTAAACACACCGCGCCTGGAAATTTACACCGAGCGGATTGCGATGAACGCCAAAGCTGTAATTGGAATGTGTCATAGTCACGGGATCCAAGTGGCGGCAGCGACAAAGGTGGTGTGTGGCCATTCGGCTGTAACCCACGCACTTGAAGCAGGTGGGGCAGACATGCTGGCCGATAGCCGCGTTCGCAATCTGCGCAGAATTGTGGAGGCAGGCATCAGTCGCCCCTTGATGATGCTGCGAATTCCAGCCCCTAGTTGGGTTGCTGATGTGGTTAATTATGCGGAGATATCGTTAAACAGCAGTGTCGACACCATTGAGATGCTGTCTGATGCAGCTGAGTTAAGGGGGCTTCGTCATCAAGTCATCGTCATGGTTGACGTGGGTGATCTGCGAGAGGGTGTGCCGCCTGAGCGTGCTATTGATGTGGTCAAGGAAACGGCACATCTGCCAGGCGTTGAAATAGTTGGATTTGGCGCGAATCTGGCCTGTTTTGGGGGTGTAATCCCAACACGCAAAAACATGCAGACTTTGGTTGATGTCCGCAACGAATGTCGACGCGTGTGCGGCCTGGAACTGCCCATTTTATCAGGTGGAAACAGTGCAAACCTGCCGTTGGTTGTCCAAGGTGAAATGCCAAAAGAGATAAACCATCTGCGCGTTGGTGAGGCCATTGTCCTTGGCAGAAATGTGATCGACCGCTCGCCATGGGAGGGTACCAGGCAGGATACCTTCAGCATGGTTGCAGAAGTGCTGGAAGTTGAAAAGAAGGCCTCCTATCCGATTGGTGATAGAGGGCAGGACGCATTTGGGGGCACCCCGGATTTTATCGATTACGGGATGCGCCTGAGGGCAATATGTAACATCGGTCGCCAAGATGTTATTGTCGACGGGATTCAGCCTGAGATGCCTGGCATTAAGGTACTTGGTGGCAGCAGCGACCATCTGATTTTGGATGTTGAAGATGCCGCCGTTCCTGTTAATGTCGGTGATGAGCTTGGGTTTACACCAACATACGGCGCCTTATTGGCATTAAGTACTAGCCCTTATGTACAAAAAGTGGTGGTGCGTGGATGACACAAGAACACCTGAATTTAGTCCGTATTGATCTGGGTGCCATAAAGTCAAACTTGGAGGCCATCAAAGAAGCCATAGGTCCAGAAAGGCAGATTTTGGCTATGGTTAAAGGCAACGCCTATGGTCATGGCGATTTGCAAGTGGCGCAAATGATTGAAGATACTGGGTGTGCCCAGGTGTTGGGTGTCGCTTGCCCCAGCGAGGCCCAGGGGCTGAGGGCAGGTGGAATCAAGATGCCAATACTGATTCTGACGCCAACTATTCCCGCAAATCTTGAAACTGCGATTAAAGCCGACGTTATTTTGAGCGTTTGTGGCCAAAGGGAGGCCTTGGCTGCAGGCCAAGTCGCTGCAAAGTTGGGCAAGTGTGTCTCAGTTCACATTAAGGTCGACACTGGAATGGGGCGAGTTGGAGTGCCCCCAGAAGGGGCGGTAGAACTTGCCAACCTGATTGAGCAACAACCAAGCCTTAAGCTTGAAGGAATAATGACCCATCTTCCGTCCAGCGATTCGATTGCTGGCGACGAAATTTCGTGGACTAAAAAGCAGATTGCGCGATTTGCACAAGTGGTGGCAGACGTCAACAACGCGATTGGGCGCAAGATTATTGCCCACTGTGCCAACTCGGCCGCCGTCTTGGCCCACCCAGACGCGTGGTTTGATATGGTTCGTCCAGGAGTCATGATTTATGGCTACAAACCTGACCCGGCTTGCCCTTCAACTATCGCGCTAAAACCAGCCATGTCCATGTTTAGCAAGGTCATTTTTATCAAAAAGATTCCAGGTGGCCAATCGGTAAGCTATGGCAGGACTTGGAAGGCAGATTTTCCAACCACTGTGGCCACCATCGGAGTTGGTTACGCAGATGGATACAACCGACTGTTTTCAAACAAGGGACGTGTTTTGATTAAGGGGCGCAGCTATCCGGTGATTGGGCGAGTCTGCATGAATATGATCATGGCGGATGTTGGTGCAGACCCCGACATATCCATCGGAGATGACGTCGTTTTGATGGGGCGCGACGGCGATCAAGAGATCACCTGTGAGGAATGGGCGGCAAAACTCGGCAGCATCCCCTATGAAGTTACCTGTCGAATTGATGCCAGAATACCGAGGCAGTTTTTGGGGCTGAACGATTGATTCAAAACCTCCAATGGCGTACTCTAACGGCGGAATTTTGGCTTGCCAGGTGGATTCATTGGTAAAAAACCTGACATTTTTGGCGATTGTCGCGCTTGGTCTTGCTAGCTGGAGCTGTAAACCTGAGCGCCCGACTGGGGTGTCTGTCGCTCCTGTCGAGACCAAGCGTGAGGACCCTGCCGCTGAAGTGGTGGTAGCCAGGATCAATGATCGTCTGATCAAGTTTGGCGAGATTGAAGAGCGGCTTGAATCCTTACCAGTGTTTGTAAGGGTCAGGCATCAGACTGCGGAGCGCAAGCTTGAGTTCGTAGAATCGTACTTGGAATACACGGTGTTAGCACTCGATGCCCAGGAAAGAGGTTATGCCAAGGATGGCAGGGTCATTCAGGCCCTAAAAGATGATATTGCTGAACGTTGGCTTAGGCGAACGGTGGACTTAAGTGTAAAGACCTCTGATATCCCAGAGGATGCGATTACCAAGGCCTATGAAGAGCGATATCTTGAATTTAACAGGCCTGAGCGCCATGTCGTGCGTCAAATCCTGTTTTCAGACTATGAAACTGCGTACAAGCTGGCTTATAGGATTAGAAAGACGATTGAAACCACCGATAGATCGCACGTTGATGTCTTTAAAGAGTTCGTGGATGAGTGGTCTGTGGACCCAGACTCGAAGGCCCAAGGCGGTTTGATTGGCGGATTTCCCAGAATGGCTGGTGAAGGTCCTGAGATGCCACCAGAGGTTAGTCAGGTAGTGCAAACACTCTCGATGTACGCCAGGGTTAGCGGTGTTGTGGCAGATGCAGGCGGTTACAGGGTACTTTTCTTGGATTCCATTGAACCTGCAGTGTCAAAAAATCTTGATCAGGCCAAAGGTGAGATTGTCTCTGGTTTGATGAAGATAGAGACCGCTAAACTTCGACGCCAGTACTTGGACCAGTTAAGAAAGGATTTTGGTGTGGAAGTTGATGAAGATGCTGTAAGGCGTGCCATTGAGGCCCCAAAATCCGAGGTCGATAATTAGGAAGCCCTTAATGCAAAAGCACAAACCTTTTATTTTTGCAGTTGTTTTGTCCTTTGGAAGCCTGTTTAGTGTCAACGCCAACGCCCAAGAAGCCCAGCAGCGTAAATTGGCGCCAGTGCTGGTTGATCGGGTCATTGCTTACTTTGGTGACGAGGTAATAACTCTGACAGATGTTTTCAAAAGGGCAGAGGCCGCACGAAATCCAGTAGCTGGGACCATCTCGGGCGACCCAGCTGGTGACTTGGTCTCAAATCAGGCCGCTTTGGATGACTTGGTGGAAGAAAAACTGATCCTTGCTGAGGCAGCCAAGCTTGGGATTAAGGCCACAGATGAAGAAGTTGACCGTCACGTCCAGAGTATCTTGGACCAAAACATGTGGTCGCAGGAAGATTTTGCATCCGCAATAAAGATGCTTGGGTTTTCAGAGGTGTCCGACTATCGTGCTCATGCAAAGAAAGAGCTTTTGAAATCACAGGTTTTGCGCCTGAAGGTGGGGTCAAGGGTGCGAGTCAGTGACCGTGATGTAGAAGAGGCATTTTTGCGGGAGTTTGAAGGCGGGACCTTGGACACTGAAGTTCATCTGTGGCACATTTTCTTTCCTTTTGCCGAAAGTTCAGATGCTGGCGACTTGGTAAAGCTTATTGAACATGCGAAAAAGATAAGAGAAATGGCCGTTTCAAATGAAAGGCCCTTCGAAGATCTGGCCAGGGAGTTTGGTGGTGATGGGTCGGCACCAAAGGGTGGAGATGTTGGCTGGTTTGTTAAAGGTCGGCTTCAGGCGTCTTTGGAAAACGTGGCATTTGCCTTGAAAGATGGCGAGATCTCCGATTTGGTTCAATCCACAAGCGGGCTTCATATCCTAAGGGTGACTGAAAGACGCCAAGTGCCTATAGCTGATGTAGAAGAAGCCAAAGCTAGAGTACGTTATGAGCTGACTGAGATTGAGTTTGCCAAGGAATACCAGAAATGGGTGAAATCCCTACGAACTAGCAGCAGAATCGTGGTTCGTCCTTTAGATGAACCGTTAGTCCTGGAATAGCCCCCTAAAGGGACCTGTGACAGCTGTCTCGTAACAATAATGGTGATTTTTGGCAATTAATGCTTGACTTTTTTATCAAGCTCGCAGAAACTCCCCAGTCTGCGACTAAAGGGGTCGCAAAAGCCCTTTTGGGGATTGACAGCTAAAGGAGCTTCCTTTAGAATCAGTGGCCCTTTAAAAAGGGTGGTGTTCTTTGCATGCTGGCGTAGCTCAATCGGCAGAGCACCTGATTTGTAATCAGGGGGTTGGGGGTTCGATTCCCTTCGCCAGCTCTGATTGCTGGCTGGATCGCTGGAAACGGAGGGGTTCCCGAGTGGTCAAAGGGATCAGACTGTAAATCTGCCGCCAGGTGGCTTCGAAGGTTCGAATCCTTCCCCCTCCACTTTTGCTCTTTTACTTTTTAGGGTCCCGGTCCAGCAGTTCAGGAACGGGTCTTGCCGCGGGAATAGCTCAGTTGGCTAGAGCAGAAGCCTTCCAAGCTTCGGGTCGCGGGTTCGAGTCCCGTTTCCCGCTCTGTTGTGCCTGATCGCCTTCGTAGCTCAGGTGGTAGAGCACGTCCTTGGTAAGGACGGGGTCGTCAGTTCGAGTCTGATCGAAGGCTCCGGTTGGAATTCAAGTTAAGGTGACTTGAATTGCGGTCGCGTTTTCTTGGAATTGGTTTTAGGAGGATTACGTCATGGCGAAAGAGAAGTTTGTTCGTGACAAGCCACACATTAATGTTGGTACAATTGGTCACATTGACCATGGTAAGACGACGTTGACCGCTGCCATCACAAAGGTGCTGGCAAATCGCGGCGGTGCGTCTTTCATTTCGTACGATCAGATTGACCAAGCTCCCGAAGAAAGAGAGCGTGGTATTACGATCGCTACAGCTCACGTCGAGTACCAGACTGAAAAGCGTCACTATGCGCACGTGGACTGTCCTGGTCACGCTGACTACATCAAGAACATGATTACCGGCGCTGCCCAGATGGACGGAGCAATCGTTGTCGTTGCGGCGACTGACGGCGTTATGCCTCAGACTCGTGAGCACATCCTGCTGGCTCGCCAGGTTGGCGTCCCCGCAATCGTTGTGTTCCTGAACAAGTGCGATCAGCAGCCCGACGAAGAGCTGCTTGAGCTCACCGAAGAAGAAGTTCGTGACGTCCTGAAGAAGTATGAATTCCCAGGCGACGAAATACCGATCGTTCGTGGCTCTGCGCTGAAGGCTCTTGAGGCTGCTCCTGGTGACGATGCTGAACAGTGCATCATCAATCTGATGGACACCGTCGACTCTTATATCCCCACACCTGAGCGTCAGGTTGACAAGCCCTTCCTGATGCCAGTGGAAGACGTGTTCTCGATCTCTGGTCGTGGAACTGTCGCCACCGGTCGTGTGGAGCGTGGTAAGATCAAGATCGGGGAAGAGGTTGAGATCGTTGGATTTGAACCAACCCGTAAGACCGTTATCACCGGCGTCGAAATGTTCCGCAAGCTCCTTGAAGAAGGTCTGGCTGGCGACAACATCGGTTGCTTGATGCGCGGCGTGAAGCGTGAGGAAATCTATAGGGGCATGGTTCTGTGTAAGCCCGGTTCCATCAAGCCTCACAAGAAGTTCACCGCTTCTGTGTATATTTTGACCAAGGACGAAGGTGGGCGTCACACCCCATTCTTCTCGGGCTATCGTCCACAGTTCTACATCAGAACAACTGACGTTACCGGCGTTGCCACCCTGCCAGAAGGCAAGGAAATGTGCATTCCTGGTGACCGTTCTGATATCACCGTTGAATTGATTTCACCGGTTGCTATCGAGCCAGGGCTCCGCTTCGCAATTCGTGAAGGCGGTAGGACTGTTGGTCAGGGCGTCGTTGGCGAAATTATTGAGTAATTGTTGATTGTTGTGTCCCGGACGTCGCTTTGCCTGCGTCCGGGACACGACCGTCAAAGGCGGTCTGAAAATGGCTAGGAAAGAAAATCGCGTTAACATTCAGTTGGAATGTCAGTCTTGTCGTTCATCCGGAATTCCAGGTGTCGCAAGGTACGTTACGCGTAAGAACAAAAAGACGACGACCGCGCGGCTTGAACTTAGCAAGTATTGCAAGTACGAGCGCAAGCACACGACCTTTAAAGAGGTCAAGTAGTTTTTTGGGGAGCTGCCGTCCTTAATAGATGGGGGCTCCCTTAAAAAGGGCAGTAGCTCTAACGGCTAGAGCAGCGGTCTCCAAAACCGCGGGTTGGGGGTTCGAATCCCTCCTGCCCTGCCGTGTTGGGTTTTTGAAATTCCTTGTTCGGGTGCCGGGGGGTCCGGTGGAAAAATACGTTCGAATCGCTTTTGTCGTTGGCGGGTTACTCGTTTATGTGATCCTGGCGAGCTTCTTTAGCTGGTTCTTCCAGCTAGTTGCTCCAAACCTGGATTATCCTATCCTGGGTAATGACTTCTTCGTGAGCAACGTGATTGCCCTAGTAGCTGCTATGGGCGGTGTGATCTATGTTTGGTTTAACCCAAGAATCACCAAATTCGCGATGGAAGTTGCTGCAGAGCTTAGGAATGTCACATGGCCCAATTGGCCTGAAACCCGCGTTGGCACCATCGTCGTTGTTGTTGCCACCATTGTGATTTCGCTTATTTTGGGATTCTTCGACCTTGTTTGGGGTTGGTTGAGCACCCTTGTTTACCGTCTATAAAAGTGGGTTCCGAATTCGATGAAGTGGTACGTTTTGCACACATATTCAGGCTTTGAACAAAAGGTTCGCCAGGACATCCTTGAGGGGATCAAGCGCGAAGAGCCTGAGGTTGCAGATAACATTGGCGAGATTATTGTGCCGATGGAGCCACCTCCACCTCCTGGGGAAAAGAAGACCCCTGGCGGTAGGCGGAAGTTTTTTCCAGGATATATCCTCGTTCAGATGAATATGACCGATAAGACCCATCACTTTATTAGGCATCGGCCTAACGTTACGGGTTTTATTGGTAATGATGAGGGGCCACGTCCTTTGTCTGAGAAGGAAGTTGAAAATATCAAGCACCAAATGAGTGCTGGTCCTGTAAAGGTTGAGGCTGAAATCCAGTACGAGGAAGGCAACCCCATCAAGATTAAAGATGGTCCATTTGCTGGGTTTTCAGGAGTCGTTGAGGAAGTCAGGGCTGAAAGGCGCAAGCTGCGCGTACTTGTTACGATTTTCGGAAGGGCAACCCCGGTTGAGTTGGATTTTCACCAAGTAGAGCGTAGCGAATAAAGCAAGTCAGAGAACACCAGGAGAGACCTGAATGGGCAAGAAAATAGTCGGTCAAATTAAGTTGCATATCAAAGCTGGTAAGGCCACGCCTCAGCCTCCTATTGGCCCAGCGCTCGGTCAAGCTGGTGTGAACATTATGGAGTTTTGCAAGGCTTTTAATGCCAGAACAGCCTCCATCGGAGATGCCACGGTTCCCACAATCATTACGGTTTTCTCCGACAAATCATTCACTTTTGTTACCAAGGCTGCACCAGTTTCTGAATCTGTCAGGAAGGCAGCAGGTATTGATAAAGGCTCCAAGCTTCCAGGTCGTGATTCGGCAGGGAAGATAACGAAAAGTCAGGTGCAGAAGATCGCGGAAGCCAAGATGGCAGACCTCTACGCGATCGATCTCGAGGGCGCTATGCGCACCGTAGAGGGTACTGCAAGGAGCATGGGAATCGAGGTCGTTGAAGGCTGATGATTCAGGTGGAACGAGATGGCTAAGCGAGGAAAGAAGTACACAAGCGCCGCAGCTATGGTTGACCGGCAAGTCAAATTGCCGTTGAACGAGGCTTTAGCTCTTGCGGCCAAGACGGGTTATGCAAAATTCGATGAATCCGTCGACGTGGCAATTCGTTTGGGGGTTAATCCCAGACATGCTGACCAGATGGTCAGAGGTGCCTGCCTAATGCCCAAGGGCTTGGGCAAGACAGTGCGCGTCCTAGTTTTTGCTAAGGGCGAAAAGGAAAAAGAAGCTGAAGAGGCTGGCGCCGATTTTGTTGGAGGCGAGGACCTCGCTGAAAAGATCAGGGGTGGCTGGTTTGATTTTGACAAGGCCATTGCGGCTCCTGACATGATGGGAATTGTTGGAAAGCTTGGTAAGCTTTTGGGAACAAGGGGTTTGATGCCAAACCCAAAAGTCGGAACTGTTACGATGGAAATCGGCAAGGCCGTTCGTGAGGCCAAGGCCGGAAAGATAGAGTTCCGAGTTGATAAGAATGGAATTATCCACACCAGCGTTGGTAAGCGATCTTTTGCAACTGAAGATTTGGCTGAAAACGTCTTGGCGTTGGTTGATGTGCTTTTGAAACTGAAGCCAGCAACGGTAAAGGGAACCTATATCAGGGGCATCACCGTTGCTACGACGATGGGACCTGGGGTCCGCGTTGACGTGGCTGACGTTGAAAGCGCAGTTAAGAAGTGATTATACGGGGATGGCTTGGCGCATGGCGCTGGCTGTCCACGGTGCTGCCCAAGAAGTTGGTACCCCTAGGGGATAAATCCAGCGGAGGCGCGATGTGTTGCCCGCCGTTATTCTAATGGGTAGTAGTTCTGTGGACCTCGGCACTGGAGTGGTGAAATGAATTTAGAGCAGAAAAAAGCGGCGGTAGCTGACCTGGTCGAGCTTCTGAACAGGGCACAGGCGTGGTTTCTACTGTCGCAAAAAGGGCTAGACATGCCGACGATCACTCAAGCTCGCGCTGATCTTCGCAAGGAAGGCGCGAATTTGAAGGTGATCAAAAACACCATGATGGCCCGTGCGGTTGAAGGAACTCCCTGGGAATTTGTTAACGATTGGTTGAGTGGTCCTTTGGCCATCGCTCATACCGAATCAGACCCTGTTGGTCTTGCTAAGGCCCTGGCTGCCTTTATAAAGGCGAACAACAAGGTCGAGGTCATCGGTGGTGCGTTGGGTGAGAAGCAGACCTCTGCAGCCGATCTTACCAAAATGGCTTCATTGCCAAGCCCAGATGTTATTAAGGGGTTGCTGCTTGGTGCTATGACAGGCGTTCCAAAGAAATTCCTCGGGGTCTTACAGGCTCCTGCCAGGGATTTCATGGGCGTTTTGATGGCAAGGGGAAGACAGCTTAGTGAGCAGGGTTAATTCGAGTCTGAGGATACAGATTCGGTAGGGTAACACTTAAGGAGCATGTACAAATGGCAGACATCACTCGTGAACAAGTAAAAGATTATCTCAGCAAACTGACCGTGTTGGAGATTGCTGAACTGACCAAGGAACTGGAAGAACTGTGGGGCGTTACCGCGGCAGCACCTGTAGCCGTTGCAGCAGCAGCACCAGCAGCGGCAGCCGAGGTCAAGGAAGAGCAGACCGAGTTTGACGTAATCCTTGAAGGCTTTGAGGCCGACAAGAAGGTCGCCGTCATTAAGGAAATGAGAACTGTTCTCCCAGCTCTTGGACTTAAGGAAGCCAAGGAACTGGTTGAAGGCGCTCCAAAGACCATTAAGGAAGCTGTCTCTAAGGCCGAAGCCGAAGACGTCAAGAAGAAACTTGAGGCCGTTGGCGGTAAGGTTAAGATTCAGTAAAAACGCACTCCTGATTTAGTTGGTCAGGAATGTGAAAAAAAATAACTAGTTCCGCAGGGTAGGAGTGGTACCAGGGTTATCCTCGGGACTGACCGTCTGTGATCGTACGGTGCCGTGCGATTATCTTGATTGAAGGTTGGGCGTCGTTTAGACAGCGCGATCTGCAATGTTCGAGTTATTCCTCATACCGTGGAAGGATCCAGATGGCTAAAACTAGCAAACCCGTTGGAATTAGGCCGCGATATAGCTTTGCGCGGACTAATGATGTACTTCAGATTCCCGATCTGATTAAGGTCCAAAAGGACTCTTACGAAAGGTTTCTGCAGCGATATGTAGAGCCAGCCAAAAGAGCCGATACTGGACTTCATGGCATTTTCAACGGAATCTTTCCTGTAGCAGATTTCAATAAAACCGCGACGTTAGAGTATGTTGGGTATGTTTTAGATCCACCAAAGTACGACGTCGAGGAGTGTAGACAACGCGGCATCACATACGCGGCTCCAATGAAGGTCTTGGTGCGTCTTGTGATGTGGGATGTTGACGAAGCTACAGCCGTTCGAGAGATTCGAGACGCCAAGGAGCAGGAAGTTTACTTTGGTGAGATTCCCTTGATGACTGAGCAAGGCACTTTTATTATCAATGGTGCTGAGCGAGTCGTCGTGTCTCAGCTTCATCGTTCGCCGGGTGTGTTCTTTGAGAATGACAAGGGCCGCACCCACGCGTCAGGAAAACTACTGTATAGCTCCAGAATTATTCCTAACCGCGGATCCTGGGTGGATTTCGAGTTCGATCACAAGGATATTCTTTGGGCCAGAATCGACCGTCGCAGAAAGATACATGCAACGGTTCTGCTTAAGGCCTTGGGTTATTCAACCCAGGATATTTTGACTCGTTTCTATGATGTTGAAACGATAAAGATCGATGCGGATGGCAAGTTTAGGCGAGCTGTCGACGTCAAGCTTCTGGAAGGCCAAAGGCTTCCATTCGATGTGACAGACCCGCAGAACCCAGAAAACATCCTGGTCAAAAAAGGGGAAAAGCTCGGTAAGCTGCGGCTTCGAAAAATCACAGATGCTGGCATTGAGTCTTTGCCAATGTCTCGGGATGAGTTGGTAGGCCAATATCTGGCAGACGACTTGATTGACTACGAGACTGGTGAGATTGTTTTTGAGTGTAATCACAAGATTACCGAAAAGACTCTGGATGCCATCTTGGAACAGGGCACCTTTGACGAATTCCAGATCCTGCATATCCAGGAGCCTGGGATGGGAACTTTCCTAAGGGATACCTTGGAAGCTGACAAGGTGGATACTCCCCTGGAGGCAGCTGTTGAGATTTATCGCCGACAGCGCCCTGGTGACCCTACAAGTCCTGAACAGGCAAGGTCTTATTTTAACAGCCTGTTCTTTGCCAGCTCCCGCTACGATCTAAGCCCAGTTGGTCGACTAAAAATGAACTTCAAGTTTGACCAAAACATCCCCTTGGATCAGACAACACTGTTGAAAGAGGACTTCTTTTCGGTTGTTGACTACCTGCTGAAGCTTAGGGCGAATATTGAAGGCGCTAGAGTTGACGATATTGACCAGCTTTCTAACCGTCGTGTCAGGGCAGTTGGCGAGCTGATGGAAAACCAGTTCAGGATCGGAATGGTGCGAATGGAGAGAGCCATCAAGGAAAAAATGACCATGTCTCCAGATCTTGCCACCATGATGCCTAGCGATTTGGTTAATACCAAGCCAGTTTCCGCTGTGCTGAAGGAATATTTTGGTGCCTCACAGCTGTCTCAGTTTATGGACCAAACAAACCCGCTGTCTGAGATCACCAACAAGCGCCGTCTGTCGGCCCTTGGACCAGGTGGTTTGACTCGTGACCGTGCAGGCTTTGAAGTTCGAGACGTGCACGCGACCCACTACGGGAGGGTTTGCCCGATTGAGACACCTGAAGGACCAAACATTGGCCTTATCTCATCGCTGTCCACCTATGCTAGAGTGAATGATTTTGGTTTCATCGAGACCCCCTATCTTAGGGTCGTAGACAAGCGAATTACAGATGAGATCGTTTATCTGACCGCTATGCAGGAGGAGAACGAAATCATCGCTCAGTCTGGGATTCCAGTTGATAGCAAGGGGGTAATTCAGGCTGAATTGGTTCAGGCTCGAAAAAACGAAGAGTACTACTTTGTTACGCCTGAAGAAATAACCTTCTGTGACGTTTCCCCGGCTCAGTTGGTGTCGGTTGCTGCGGCGCTCGTTCCATTTTTGGAGCATGACGACGCGAACCGAGCTTTGATGGGCGCCAACATGATGCGCCAGGGAGTGCCGCTTGTTAGGGCTGAGGCTCCTTTGGTTGGAACCGGTCTTGAGTGGGTCGTTGCCCGTGACTCAAGGGTTCTAATTTATGCTGAAAATCCTGGTGTGGTTGAATCAGTCGACTCCAACCGAATCGTAATTCGCCGGGAAGCAGATGATATTGATGGCGAGACAATGAAGCCAGACATCTATAACCTGGTTAAATATCGCCGTTCTAACCAAAACACATGTATCAACCAGCGTCCCTTGGTTAAAAAGGGGCAACGAGTGGTGAAGGGGCAGGTTTTAGTTGACGGGACAGCTACCGAAAACGGTGAGTTGGCGCTTGGTCAGAACATTACTGTCGCCTTTATGCCTTGGGGTGGTTACAACTTTGAAGACTCAATCCTGATGTCCGAAAGGTTGGTCCAAAAGGATTTCTTCACCAGCGTTCACATCGAAGAATTCGAGTGTGTTGCCAGAGACACCAAGCTTGGGCGCGAAGAAATCACCAGGGACATCCCGAACGTTTCCGAAGATACCCTTAAGGACCTGGATCCAAGCGGTATTGTCCGGCTTGGAGCCGAGGTTAAGACCGGAAGCATCCTTGTTGGAAAGATTACCCCGAAGGGTGAAACTCAACTTTCCCCCGAGGAAAAGCTGCTGCGGGCCATTTTTGGTGAAAAGGCCGCCGACGTTAAAGACAGCTCCCTTCGAGTGCCACCAGGCGTGTCTGGTATCGTTGTGGGCGCCAAGGTTTTCTCCAGAAAGGGCGCGGACAAGGACGAGCGCTCCCGTGAGTTGGAAGAAATCGAAGAGATTCGCCTGTCCAAGGATCGTGACGACGAGATCAGAGTCACCAAGCGGACCATGCACGAGCGGCTGGTTCGCATCCTGACCGGCAAGGTCGCGGCTAACCCCATCATCAATTCGAAGGGGGATACCCTGATCAAGAAGGGTACGACTCTGACCCCTGACATGCTTACCAAACTGCCTGTGGACCTGTTCCCAGAGATTAAGCTAAAGGGCGATGATGCCACTGAACATCGTGTCCAGGCCTTGCTTAACTCCCAAAAGGAACAAATTGACGCAATCGAAGAGGTATTTAACGAAAAACTGACACGTCTTCGCCGCGGCGATGAGCTTCCTCCGGGCGTGATTAAAACGATCAAGGTCTACATTGCCATCAAGCGCAAGGTGCAAGTTGGCGATAAGATGGCTGGACGCCATGGTAACAAGGGTGTTCTTTCGAGAATTCTGCCAGTTGAGGACATGCCTTATCTGGCCAACGGCGAGCCTGTTGATATCGTGCTAAACCCGCTTGGCGTTCCATCCCGAATGAACATTGGCCAGATCATGGAAGTTCACCTGGGGCTGGCTGGCCGTGAGATTGGGCGTCAGATCGAAGACTTCTTGGAAAGAGAAGGTACTGACAAGTCTTTACGCATAAAGGATCTGCGAAAGCGGCTGCAAAAGCTTTTTGCGACGCCAACCATGAAGAAAGAGATCGGCGACATGGATGACGACGAGCTTCGCAAGTTTGCGGCGCAGTTTAAGCTTGGAATTCCTGTTGCATCCCCAGTTTTTGACGGGGCTGAAGAGGACCAGATCCATGAATGGCTCAAGGAAGCAGGCCTTCCCAAGAGCGGCAAGATGATCCTGTTTGACGGCCGCACTGGTGAGGCTTTTGACAACGAGGTGACGGTTGGAATCATGTACATGATGAAGCTGCACCACCTAGTTGATGAAAAGATGCACGCTCGTTCAACTGGACCTTACTCGCTGGTTACCCAGCAGCCACTTGGTGGAAAGGCTCAGTTTGGTGGGCAGCGCGTCGGTGAGATGGAAGTATGGTCCTTCGAAGCTTATGGGGCAGCCTATGCGCTTCAGGAGGTCCTGACGGCCAAATCCGACGACGTGGCCGGTAGAACCGCCACCTATGACAGCATCGTCAAGGGTGAATACAGCGTTCATGCCGGGCTACCGGAAGTCTTTAATGTGTTGGTCAAGGAGCTTAAGTCGCTGTCAATCGATGTTGAATTGATTACTGCAGACCAGACTCCATAAGGCTAAGGTTAACGTGGCGCAGCGTGCGCTATATGCAATAGGAGGTGGACCGTGAAGGAAATGTTCACCACGTTCGAAAAGCCAAGAGACCCGTTGTCGGTCGAGGCGTTTAGAGTGGCCCTGGCATCACCAAAGAAGATCCTTGAGTGGTCTCACGGTGAGGTAAAGAAACCTGAAACCATCAACTACAGGACGTTTAAGCCTGAAAGGGATGGCCTGTTTTGTGCCAAAATCTTTGGCCCAGTAAAAGACTACGAGTGTAATTGTGGTCGATACAAGCGACTGAAACACCGCGGCATTGTTTGTGAAAAGTGTGGTGTCGAGGTGATCCAGTCCAAGGTTCGCCGTGAGCGGATGGGGCACATTGTCCTGTCGTCTCCGGTTGCGCACATCTGGTTTTTGAAGTCCATTCCCAGTCGAATCGGGCACGTGTTGGACATCACGCTGAAGGACCTTGAAAAGGTCTTGTACTGTGTGGCCTATGTGGTCGTTGATCCTGGCGACTTAAAGGATGAACTGCAGAAAAACCAGGTCGTCAGTGAAGACAGGTTCGATCAGCTTTGGGACGAGTACTACGAGCTCCACCAAGTAGAGCCAGACTGTGAAGTAGGCATGGGCGCTGAGGCCATCCGAAAGCTGCTTGAGGGTGTTGATGTTGTATCCTTGGCTGACGAGATTCGTGAAGAGCTTAAAGAAGTAACTGCTGATGCGAGGCGTAAGAAACTGGCCAAGCGCCTGAAGGTCGTTGAGGCGCTTCGAGACTCTGGAAATCGTCCAGAATGGATGGTTTTAAAGAATCTGCCGGTGCTGCCACCAGATCTGCGTCCATTGGTTCCTCTTGAGGGTGGTAGATTCGCCACCAGCGACCTGAACGACCTTTATCGAAGGGTTATCAACAGGAACAACCGGCTTAAAAAGCTGATGGAGCTGAATGCCCCTGAGATTATCATTCGCAACGAAAAGCGGATGCTTCAAGAGGCTGTGGATGCCTTGTTTGACAACGGCAGGCGCGGCAAGGTTATAACTGGCACTAACAGGCGACCTCTGAAGTCTCTTTCGGACATGCTCAAGGGTAAACAGGGCCGCTTTAGACAAAACCTGCTTGGTAAGCGAGTCGACTACTCTGGACGTTCCGTTATCGTTGTTGGTCCAGAGTTGAGACTGCACCAGTGCGGCTTGCCCAAGAAAATGGCCTTGGAGCTGTTTAAGCCGTTTATCTTTAACAAGCTTGAAGAGCGTGGATTTGCCACCACAATCAAGACCGCAAAGAAGCAGGTGGAAGAAGAGGATCCGGTGGTCTGGGACATCCTGGAAGAGGTTTCCAAGGAGCATCCAGTCCTGCTAAACCGTGCTCCGACGCTGCACCGACTTGGTATGCAGGCCTTTGAGCCCGTGCTAATCGAAGGAAAGGCCATCCAACTACACCCGTTGGTGTGCGCCGCTTACAACGCGGACTTTGACGGCGACCAGATGGCGGTTCACCTTCCTTTGTCGTTGGAGTCGCAGGTTGAGGCCAGGGTTTTGATGATGTCTTCCAACAACATCTTGAAGCCTGCTGATGGTCGCGCAATCATTACTCCTTCACAGGATATCGTCCTTGGGATTTACTATCTGACCAGGGAAAAACCCTTTGCCAGGGGTGAAGGTCGGTCATATTCATCTCCAGCAGAGGTGCGAGTCGCCTACGACGCTGGAGAGCTTGACCTTCAGGCTAGGATTAAGGTGCGTATTTCCCTAAAAGATTCCGATGGTAACATCGTAAAGACCAAGCTTTACAACACAACTACGGGCCGAGTGCTTCTAAGCGAATTGGTTCCACCAACAATTCCGTTCGAGTTTTGTAACAAGGTCCTGGATAAAAAGAGCATCGCTAACATAATTGACGAGACTTACCGTCGCTGTGGCTCCAAGGATACGGTGTTGCTGGCCGACCAGATTAGGACCATCGGCTACAAACACGCCACGAAGGCTGGAATTTCCATTGCTACTGAGGATATGCTTATTCCGAAGGAAAAGGAGGCAATTCTCGAAGAGGCCCAGAATCTGGTGACGGAAATTGATACCCAGTACCATGAGGGGGCAATCACCCAGGGCGAGCGCTACAACAAGGTTATCGACGCTTGGTCATCGGCTGCTGACAAGGTCGCCAGCAAGATGATGGAGGGAATTTCCAAGGAAGTCGTCGAGCGTAATGGTGAAAAGCAGACCGTTCCTTCTTCGAACCCAATCTTCATCATGGCTGATTCTGGTGCGCGAGGCTCTGCCATGCAGATGCGCCAGTTGGCTGGGATGCGAGGCTTGATGGCTCGTCCGTCTGGCGAGATTATGGAGACACCCATTAAGGCGAACTTCCGTGAGGGGCTGACGGTTCTTGAATACTTCATGTCGACTCACGGTGCTCGTAAGGGGTTGGCTGACACGGCGCTAAAGACTGCAAATGCCGGTTATCTGACTAGGCGACTGGTTGATGTGGCTCAGGATGTTGTTGTCACCGAGTATGACTGTAGAACGCTTAACGGTATTGAGGTTACCGCTCTTGATCATGACGGCAACGTGCGCGTCCCACTTGAGGAACGAATTCTTGGTAGGGTGGCTCTTGAGGAGATAGTTGACCCCTATGATCAGAACCATGTCATTGTCGAGGCTAACCAAGAGATAGACGAAGACAAGGTAAAGGAAATAATAGACGCCGGCATTACAGCCGTGAAGGTGCGTTCTGTCCTGTCTTGTCGAACCCGTAATGGCTGCTGTGTCTTGTGCTATGGGCGTGACCTGGCAAGAGGCAAGCTGGTCAACATAGGTGAGGCGGTTGGGGTAATTGCTGCCCAGTCCATTGGGGAGCCAGGAACCCAGCTTACCATGCGTACCTTCCACATCGGTGGTACTGCCAGCGTCGCAGAGTTGTCTAAGTGGGAGGTTAATGCTGAGGGTGTACTGGAATTCCCGAATCTACTTACGGTTAAGAGGCTTGATGGAACTTTGATATCTATGGAGCCTGGAGAGATCCTCTGGAAGGAGACTAGCTCCATTACTCCAAAGACTTACAAGGTTCCACGTGGTGCCGTCCTGCACTTTGAAAGTGGTTCCACAGTAACACCCAAGAAGGAGGGGGAGGGTGCGGTAGGTTCCGTAGTAATTGCTTCTTGGGATCCATGGTCTCACCCAATTTTGACGGAAGTTGCTGGTGTTGCACTGTTTGAGGACATTATCGACGGTGTGACTGTCAAGGAATCACCGGACGTTGTTCCTGGTCTTTCGGTCAAGGTTATCAACGTGGCTGCAAATACGGATGCAAGACCGGCTATCTCTGTTTGTGACCTTGTCGAAACCATCTCCAATCCCAAGCGCAAGGGCGTTGAAGTTATTACCGTTGATGGCAAGAGAAAGGTCATCAAGACCAGTGCTAAGGAAGGAAAGCCCCAGATTCTTCATGAGGAATCGGATCGAGTCAAGATAAGGGAAATCGATCAGGATAAGGAGAAGGAGATCCGAGTCTACGAAGTCAAGACGATTCCCGGCACAAAGCGACTTGCAGCATATTTACTGCCTCAGGATGCACATATCTATGACATCTCTGATATGTCTGAGGTCAACCAGGGTGACGTATTATCTAGGGTTCCAAAGGGAACAACCAAGATGAAGGACATCACCGGAGGTCTGCCAAGAGTCACCGAGCTGTTTGAGGCTCGTAAACCGAAGGAGCACGCAATCATCAGTGAAATCGATGGTGAGCTGAGCTTTGGAAAACCCACCAAGGGCAAACGAAAGCTGATTGTTACCCCGGAACTTGGTGAAAAGAAAGAATATCTGGTTCCCAAGGGCAAGTATGTTTCCCTGCGTGAGGGCGACACTGTCAAGGCTGGTGATGCCTTGATGGAAGGTTCCGTAAACCCGCATGACCTCTTGAAAGTCAAGGGTATCGAGGCGTTGGCCAAGTACCTAGTTGATGAGGTCCAAGAGGTTTATCGACTCCAGTCCGTCAGGATTCAGGACAAGCATATCGAGACCATTGTTCGACAGATGCTTCGTTGGATGAAGATAACCGATCCAGGTGACACGAAGTTCCTTGAGGATGAGCAGGTTGATAGGTGGGCGTTTGAAGAGGAAAACGCAGCTGTGCTGGCTCGTGGTGGACAGCACGCGACTGGTGAGCCCATTCTTTTGGGAATCACCAAGGCTTCGTTGAATGTTGAATCCTTTATTTCCTCGGCTTCATTCCAGGAAACGACCAGGGTTTTAACTGAGGCTGCAATTTCTGGAAAGACCGACTATCTGCGTGGTCTGAAGGAAAACGTCATCATGGGTAGGCTGATTCCTGCAGGAACCGGGTTCCCGCTGTTGAACAAGCGCGTTGAAGTGAAAGTCGTTGGTGGTTCAGAGTATGAAGAAGTCAGTCCAACGTTGGACCTCAGCTCCGACGCCCTGCTAGCCGACTTTGACGACCTGAACTTGGACTAGACAAGAGGTCAGGCTCAGCTGGCCTGTCCCTGCTACAGATCCCGCTAATTTGTCTGTTTTGGTTCCTGATTGTTTGTTGTTTTTTGCGTTTTATCTCTTCGTTACAGTTTTAAAACATGTCCGTGGGCATCCTTCCGGACCCAAAATCTCCCGTAGCCACCCCGACTGTCTCTTAGTGACATCGTCCGGGCGAAATACACGATTGCCAACGTGTACGTTCATCCTTTTGGCCAGGACGGGCCGCTTCGCGGCCTTCATGTCAGCTAAGTAGCCCCCAAAATTACCGCCATAATCGTGAGCCGGCCGTCGATACAGGCTCATCTGCGGCGTTGCCTTCGCCAATTTGAGACTTGATGTACGGTCAAGTACACCTTCGCTCAAATTGGCAAAGGCGCCTTGCATATGAACCTGTCTCGCCAGCCTTCGTCATCGACTAGACGGTGATTTTGGGGGCGCCGTCGGGTCCCGGCAACTCCCGATAGCGCCCTCCAGGATTGCCCCAGGACCATGTTGCTGGGTGCCCTCTCGACGTATTATTAGCTCCAAATCCTGCTAAACAGCACAATCGTCTTCCTGTCCCTGCTTCTGCTTCCGCCCCGCCCCGCGCCATAATCCCAAACAGGTGATATAGTTCCACCTACTGGTTCGTGCAGATGCCGGACCTGTTACTCCAGTTGGAGATATTAACCATGGAACTTTCAGGAAAGACTTGTGTAATTACAGGTGGGGCATCAGGTATTGGGCTTGCGACGGCTTTTGCCTTTGGGGCCAAGGGGGCGAGAGTCGTTATTGGCGATATCAATGAAAAGGCTGTTGAAGCTGCCTTGGTGGCTTTAAAGGGGCGGGATATTGAGGCCTTGGGGCAGTTGTGTGATGTTCGAGATGAAGATGCGGTGGCATCTATCGAGACTCCGATGGTAATGAAGGACATGCAACCGCAAGCATTGGAGCGTTTTAAGGCCACGATTCCTGTTGGAAGGCTTGTACGTCCTGAAGAGATTGCTGCCGCGGCTGTGTTTATTGCTGAAAATGTCTCTGTTATCGGCACATGTGTAGATGTGATCGGTGGGATTAGACTGTGATCGAAGTGATGTCTCCTGAAAGAATAGCCGAGCATGCAACAATGCTGGCTAATCGTGTGCGCAAGCGCTACAGGGCTTTGCACAAACAGTTTGCCAGGGCAAACATTGATGTTTTTCGCCTTTATGATTGGGATATTCCAGAGGTGAGGGCCGTAGTTGACTGGTATGCTGGGCACTTGGTCGTCGCGGAATATACCCGCCAGCAGACTGGGCCCGACTGGTTACCAACTGTTGCTAAGGCAGCTGCTGAAGCGCTGGGAATCCCTGATGAAAAACTGTTTTTAAAAGAGCGCAGGACCGGAGTTTCAGACGGGCCAAGATATCAGCGGCTTGGGCATGCTGACACCAGGTTCGTGGTTAACGAAGGGGACCTTCAGTTTTGGGTCAATCTATCAGATAGGATTGATACTGGCCTTTTTTCCGACCACAGAAATACTAGGCAGTTAATGCGTTCTTTGGCTTCTGGCAAGGAATTCTTAAACCTGTATGCCTACACTGGGGCATTTACATGTGCTGTTGCATTAGGCGAGGCTGCAAGGACTGTAACCGTTGACCGCTCAGCGACATATTGCGCTTGGACCGTCGAGAATCTAAAGCTAAACGGCCTTTATGGACCCCAGCATGAAGTGGTCCAGATGGACTCCATCAGGTTTTTGGAGGCTGCGGCAAGGCAAAAACAAAGCTGGGACTTGGTTTTTGTTGACCCACCATCATTTTCCAAGGATCGCGGTCCTGGTCCCGGCTTTGACATTCTGCAAGACCACCCACAACTGTTGGCAAAAGTGCTGGCCGTCACAAAACCTGGAGGTACAGTCATATTTTCCACCAATCACCAACGGTTTGAGCCGCGATTCGACGGCCTAGCCATAGATGAGTTATCAGAACTGACCCCCGATTCGATTCCCCTGGATTATCGTAATAAAGGGGTGCATCGCTGCTGGCGGATGGTCCACAAATCCCAAACATAATCGCCGGCTTTTTACATCGATTTGACGACTATGTTTGCAGACTGTCATTTTTGCAGACTGTCATTTTAGGCTTAGAGCTTTTTGCAATCCTTGACAATTGGTTGTCGTGGTCTGCAGAATGCCCTCAGCTGTGCTTTGGTTTTAAATGGGCAAAGTTGTAACTGTCGAGACTGGTCTGGCTTGCAATAATCGGTGCGCTCATTGTCCACAACCGCCACTTAGAAGTCTGTTTGGAAAAATCGCCAAAAACCTGAGTACTGAGGATATCAAACAGCGAATCATGATGGGTCTTGAGCAAGGGGCAGATGAAATCGCCTTTACAGGTGGCGAGCCAACGCTTAGGACTGACATTGGCCAACTAATTAGATTTGCTCACGATAACGGTGCCAAAAGGGTCAGTGTCACTACCAACGGTCGCATGTTCTCGTATGCGGCGTTTTGCGATCAGATGCTAGATGCCGGTTTAAATGGCGTCAGCGTCTCGTTACATGGACCAGATGCCAAGACCCACGAGGCCTTAACCTGCGTGCAGGGGTCTTTTAAGCAGGCAGTTTCTGGCATAGCCACGTTGGTTAAACGAGCTGCCCAACGCGGGATTTTAATTGATATCACAACCATTACTGTGGTGTGGCCTTCAAATTCAGCCCATTTACGAGATACCTTAGTCCTTGCTGGCAGTCTTGGCGCCAAGCTGCACATAGTCCAACCTTTCATCGTTTCCAGAGACACTTTGGCCAAAAGCTCAGAGTTTTTGATGACACGACAGGAGCTAAAGACCGCCATCAGTAACGCCGTGAAAGAGCCTTTGCCACATGGTGGCAGGGTAAAGCCATACAACCTGCCTGTTTGCGACTTTGATGAACTTGGAGACGTTATTGAGCACCAGCAAAAACGTTTAAAAACAGTCAAGCAGTATGCAGACATTGATGATAGAAATCAGCAAGTTAGTTCCCAGTTTTTCAAGGATTTTGCCTGTGATGGGTGTGACCTTTTATGCCCAGGTGTAAGGATTGAATTGATTTCGGATGCAAAACTGGCGGATTTAATTGTAAAAGATCTGGAAAAGGCGCTTGAAGGCGAATTGATTATCAGTTCGCTGGATCTACTTGGAGTTAAAGCCATCGACAAGGTTCTTGCAGCTTGTAAGAGTCAACCAGTTGCAAAGCGTATCTTGCTGTGGGGTGGAGTAGGGCGCACCAGAAATGACCAGATTGTTGGACTTTGTGAAAAACACGGTTTTGATGAGCTGGTGTTGATGGTACGCCCAACTGTTAGGCAGGCCGGCGGAGTGCAAGCTTGGGAGCTTGGAAATGTCGATCAAATCAACTCTATGTTTGCCCATTTCAATGGCCCAGTTCGACCAGCCTTGTTTGTGGTAGTCAACTACCAGCTTGATGATCGAACGGTCGGTTTTGACACCGCACAAGTGCTGGAGCTAGCCAAGCAATTAAAGGCTTCCAAAGGCCGCAGGATTTATCTAGCTGTCTCGCCAAGAACTGACCCAGCAGCACCAGTCCTAGATTTAAAGCAGCAAGATGCCATAGTCCAGAAATCATTGGAATTGGCTGCCGCGTTCAAAACGATGGGGCTTGAACCATTGCTAGTTGCCAATCCATCTGCGCCGAAAGAACCAATGTGGTTAAGGGTTTCCTGCCATGTGCCAGCCGTTGATTGGGGCCCTTGGTTTGTGAAGCACAGATTCGCAGGACCACAGTTTGGTTGGGTGATGTGGTCATATCCGGTGTGGGTGCGTGAACCAATTCTATAATGTGGTCATTTCACGGGATTGAAGTTGCTTATTTCGGGACAGGATCCTGAACTTTGAGATCCGCTTGGATGTAGGTAAAACCAAGAACCTGCTCAAGGCTTTCTGGGAAAATCACCAAGTCCTTATTTGGCAGATTAATCTGGGGCTCACCCTCTTCTGGCTCGCCTGCAACATCCTTCAAGTTGATACGTGGAATGGCCACCACAAACGGATCCTTCAGTTGCTCGAAAGCTATGTTGAGCAGCCCGTCGAGGAGGAATTCTTTAAAATCCTGTTCTCCCCACTCTTCTCTGTTGATTGACACAATATCCATGTCTTTAAGAGTTGGTTGATTGACCTTAATAGATATCGCCCGTCCCTTCTTTGGATCGTCAACCACACTCAGTTCTGCATCAAGCTCAAGGAACAAGAAGAAGTCGACATCGGTCGGCCTACCAAGAATGTTTGCATCCAGCTCCATGTAAAGGTCACCGATTTGAACGTTTAAATTGTTCTGGGGGTTACAGCTTGTAATGACTGGTGGGATTAGGGCGTAAGTCGTCAAAGTAAAGTCTGAGACTCCGTAATCTGAAAGCCTAATGTCTTTTTCAGCCAAGCCTGCTTCTGTCAGGTTGAACTCCAAACCAGCGTTATTCCAAAAGGCAAACAGGAACTCGTTTAACACGTCCTCAAATACAGCGGCCTGTATTTTCTCGGGATTAGTAACATTCATTTCAAAGACTTCTGGTTTGCCTGACAGACAGCCTGCCCGTCCCATTGAGCCCAAAATTGTGCGATCAACCACCTTCGGGGACGTGATTGCCATCGACAGCTCAGCATTGACGCCTTCTTTTTTCACGTCGACAATTTCTGGAATTATGGTTATCTGCAACAAGATGTTATTCATTCCAGGCAGAAGGTCATCGAGAGCCAGATCGATCGGTTCCTCAAGCTTCTCATTAATTTTATCGTCCAACTCGTTAATTTTTTCAGTCAGCAACTTTTGGACCTGGTCTCTTACAATCCTTTCGATTGTGCCTCGTAAGGCGCGCATTAACGGATCGCCACCAATGACATCAATGTGAATCTTTAATTCAGGCAAAAACTCAACCGTCGTTCCACCGATGGTGGAAATGACAAATTTGTGAGTTGTCGGATCTACTGAGATAGATGCCCGGACTTTCACTCTTAAGGTGTCTGTCGTTACATTTCCAGTGACGTCACCAATGCAGGCTGATGGTCCGCCCGGCTTTTTTGTCACGTCTAATTCCATATAAAAGTCGTTTAGTTCAATCTGGATGGGGATTTCGCCATTTGCCAGTGGAATCAGTACCTTGGGATCTTTATAGGTAATCGTAGGAATTCTAAGCTCATATTCACATGGTTCGCCCAATTTGTAATCAAACTCAGCAACTGGCTGAGGCAGCAGCGCTTGTACATCCAATTCAAGGAGAATCATTTCCAAAATGGCAGAAAGATTTCCTTCATCGGTGGGGTCTCTGTTGTAAAAAAGCTTGTCATCCAGGTATGCACGGACCGAATTTGGAATGGCCGAGTCTGCCGGGACTCCGGTGTTTTGCTCATACCAGACGTCGCTGAACAAAAATGAGCGAAGCGTCCTGGCCTCATTGCCAAAACGGTCAGTCGCAATGACCTCGATCAGGTTCATTCCAATGCCAACGTTCATTGGGTGGGCGAAGTTTCCTTCGGCGTCGAAGGGCACCTTTACTCCGTTGACCATCAGTTGCTGGACCAAGGAGGTCTCGTCAGACACCGAGCCTGTGACGTTGACCTGATGATTACCCCTCAGGGTCGCGCCCCTTTCTGGGGAGTCAATCACGACAAGTGGAGCCGTGCCATCGCACCAAACTTCCAAATCGTGACACCAGGTTGGATGGTCCACAACGCAGGCAGAAAATACATATTTACCCTCCGCTAGGAAACGATAATTTTCCTCGTCTCGCTTTTCAATTCCTTCAGTTGGCATGTAGGTTGGCTCAGTGATACTACCGCCAGGAACTCGATTTCCATAAGCATCCACAAGGCTATAACCAAGCTTGGCCGTTTCACGAAGCTTATATGCTGGTTTTGACGGGATCATGAAAAGCTCAAGACCGGCCGGCTCGCCCGCTTCGACCTTAAGTTTTGCACCCTCCAGTTCGACATCGTCATTTTCATCTTTAGGCTTACATGTGACATCCCAAAGACCGGCAGTTTGACCAGTGATTGTCGCACCTTTCACGATTAATTCAGGGTCAGCATCTATCCAAAGGTCAGCTCCTGTAATTTCGTTCATATAGGCATCATAACCTTTACAGGTCGCGGTAGTAGATCCACCAGCAACAATCGTCTCGTCAGCCAGTGTGGTTTTGACACGCGCCAAGTCCCCGGCCTCCACTCTGACATATGCTGGGGAGGTGTCTACGATGGAACCATCAGATGACCCACAGGCTATCTGATAGTTGGCGGCCAATGTGGCCGAGAAAGTGTAGCCATCTTCAGCTTTTTCAAGCTTGGTGTGCTCGGAAGGAGTCACGCTGATCTTGTAATCAAACTCGATCTCGTTATCTTGATCATCAAGTCCCACACATCTGACCGTGGCTGTTTCATCAGTGGTTATCTTGTTTGGCTCCACCACTGTATCAACCGTTACCGGGCGGCCACCAGTCACTGTCACGGTTACGGGGGTTTCGTCCTTCACATCTAGGTCGGGTGCTGTGCAGGCAACCTCATAAGTGCCCAGTTTCACGAATGTAATCAGTAGTCCATCTTGTTCATAGCCAGAATTACCAGAGACCTCCACTTCGGTGGTAGTGGCAACCCTGAATTCCCCAGCTAAAACTGTACAGGTCACACTGACTGTAGTGCCGGAAATCACTTCTGTTTCCGAGACCTCAGTTTCGACCACCACAGTTACGCCATCTGGAATTTCGTCGGGGTTGATGACTTCCCTATGATCACCGCCGTTTCCTCCACACGCGAGGGCAAGGGCCGAGATAAATGCCAAAGCTAGGTTAAGTTGACGCATAAATAGCCTCCGTAGGCAAAATTCAACATATTTTAGGGTTTTTGTAGGCACATGGGAAGTCGGAAATGATCGGTTCTGGACAGGGGCGGGGCAGGAAGACGTTTGTGCTGATCTGCAGGGTTTGGAGCTAAAAGGCGGTCGAGAGGGCACCTTGCAACATGGCCCGAAAGGATGCCCCCGGACATGTTTTAAAACTATAACGAAGAGATAAAACGCTAAAAAGAACAAACAATCGGGCATCAAAACGTGCTAATTGACAGGATCCGTAGCATGTTCAGGTACAGGGGCATGAACAGGGGCGGCTTTTTAATATTTCAGGCGGTGATTTGGGGATAAATCTTGACATTGTTCTTAGCTTAGGCTAGAACACCGTCTGCTTTTGCGGGCCCAGGTAGCTCAGTCGGTAGAGCAGCGGACTGAAAATCCGCGTGTCGATGGTTCAAGTCCGTCCCTGGGCACAAGTTGTTGATTTTATTGTCAAAAACTACGAGTCGTTTTCGTCTATTCCGTACTTTGCAAGCTTGTACCTTATGGACCTGAAAGAAATTCCAAGCAGTTCTGCTGCATCCTTGCGAATGCCGTTGGTTCTCTTTAGCGCGTTCAACAGCAGTTTTCGTTCGATTTCAGCCAGATGTGCCTCGATATCCATGCCATCTGGCGGGATCGTGACCAGATCCTGTTTGCCCCCTAAATCTTGGCTTCCGCCACGGATGTGATCTGGTAAAGCATCTGGGGTTATCTCGCCACCTGTAGCAAAAGTTACCGCGTGTTCAATCAGGTTTTCCAGTTCGCGAACATTGCCTAGATAAGGCTGTGACAACAAAATTTCCATGGTTTCTGGACTAAAGGACTGTACATCACGGCCCAATTCCTGGTTGTATTTGTTAAGGAAATGCCTAGCAAGATAGGGAATATCATCGCGGCGCTCCCTAAGTGGAGGTAGGTGAATCCTGATGACATTCAAACGGTAGTAAAGATCCTCTCTGAAAGTCCCCTTTTCCACCTCGTCGGCCAAATCCTTGTTAGTCGCCGCAACAACTCGAACATCAACGGCTATTTCTGAAATGCCTCCTACCATTCGGATCTGGTGTTCCTGAAGAAAGCGCAGCAGTTTTACCTGCATAGGCAGCGAAATCTCACCTATCTCATCTAAAAAAATCGTGCCCCCATTTGCTGCCTCAATAAGTCCCTTTTTTGTCGTATGAGCACCTGTGAAAGCTCCCTTAGCGTGGCCAAAAAGCTCCGACTCCATAAGCGTGTCAGGAATGGCCCCACAGTTAACCACAATAAAGGGCTTGTCCTTCCTAGGAGAGTTGAAGTGAATCGCCCTAGCAACCAGTTCCTTACCAGTTCCGCTGGCCCCAGTAATTAAGACGCTTGTTTTAGTTGGCGCAACTCGACCAATCCGGTCAAAAACCTGTTGCATCTTCGAGGATTTTCCAATGATATGTTCGAAACGGTAGCGTTCAGAAAGCTCCTGCTTCAGCCTGATGTTTTCCAAGGATAATTCGCGTTTTTCCAGGGCCTTTTCAATTGTTATGCTTATTTCTTCCAACTTGAAGGGTTTTCCCACATAGTCGAAAGCACCACGACGCATTGCATCAATAGCCGTCTCAACGGTGGAATACGCTGTCATCAAAATAACCTCGGTCTGAGGGTATTTTTCCTTTACATGACTAAGGATTTTGAGGCCTGACATCCGGCCCAACATCAGATCGGTAAGTATCAGGTCAAAATCCTCAAGGTCAGAGTCGATAACAGAAAGTGCGTCCTCACCACTAGAGGCGCTTGTCACGTCGTGATTACTCTTGACCAGGAACATAGAAAGTACCTGTCGCAAGGAATCATCGTCTTCGACGACTAAAATTCGTGCCATGAACCCTCGTAACACAAGACGCCGTCATTCTAACAGCCGCAACCCATCCCCTGCAAGTTTGGGGGCAGGGACGGGGACAGGGACAGGGTCAGGGGCAGGATCAGGGACAGGGACAGGTACATAAATCGTACTTTCAATTCCGGAATTGAAGAGTCCTGAAAAGTGATATTTGTTGTTGACACGAGGAGTTCAATCGTCCGAAAATTGCTCGTCTACGCCTTATTGGCGCATGGGAGGAATCTTATGAAGTTTAAGGTTGCGGTTGCTGTTTTGGCACTGGCCTCGATGGCCGCGTGCGAAGGGCTTGATGGCGAACAGGGCATCGCCGGAGAAGCCGGAAAATCCTGCACCGTTATCGACAATCAAGATGGGACCAAGACTCTGTCTTGCGAGGACGGTACATCGGTAACCATTTATGACGGCGCCCAGGGCTTGATTGGACCAACTGGCCCCCGTGGCGAAGGTCAACCAGGTAAGGATGGTGTCGATGGGGAGAAAGGTGATCCTGGTGAGCCCGGTGAAGACGGCCTCCCCGGCGAACCCGGTGCTCCTGGTGAACCCGGTGCTCCTGGTGAACCTGGCGCCCCTGGCGAGCCCGGTGAACCTGGCGCTGATGGTGAACCCGGTCAACCTGGCCAAGATGGCACATCTTGCACCGTAGCTGACAACGGCAATGGCTCCAAAACCATCTCCTGCACCGATGGCACTTCTGTTACCGTGTATGACGGCGCTGATGGTGTCCCTCTCAATGTTGTGAACTTGGCTGTCGAAATGCCTGCCAAACTGTTCATGACCATCAACAATATCATCATCGACGGAAAGCCAGAGGTCCAATTCACGATTACTGATGAATTCAATCGTGGAGTGGTTGGTCTGCCAAGCAATGCGATTCGCTGGATTATGGCGAAGTTGGTCGATGACACTGCCACCAAGACCACCTATTGGGTGGCGTACAACCGTAATGCCAATACCGGTATACCCACCACCGATTCTGGTGGGACGTTTATTGACAATGGTGACGGAACCTATGTTTATACCTTCCGTACTGATGTAACCAACGTGACTACCCCTGTGGCAGTGACTTGGGACCCGAATACCACCACCAGACTTAGTGGCCAATTAAGCGGCAACGTGAACGGTAGGCCCCTTCCAGGCTTGAACTTCGTCAAGGACTTTGTTCCAAACGGTGGGGCGGTAACTCTGACTCGCGAAGTTTCAAGTACAGCCGCCTGCAACGAGTGTCATGACAAGATGGCCTTCCATGGCAGCCGTACTGAAATGGGTTACTGCGTCACCTGTCACTCCCGTGGTGTCGAGGATACAAAGGATAACAACGTGGATATGGGCTACATGATTCACGCTATCCACGGTGCGTCGGTTCGTGCTGTTAATGGCGCCCCTGAGTATGAGATTTATTCGTCATACTGGAGGAAAACCTATAAGTTTGGCGATATTGTCTATCCTCAAGCAGTGACCAATTGCTTAAAGTGCCATGACGCTGCAGTGACATCTGAGGGCGGTCACTGGAATGACAAGCCCACTTATGCCGGTTGTAAGGGCTGTCACGAAGGGGCTGCTGGATGGACCGGTCACAGCTACGCAGAGCTGACCCCCACAACCAACTGCACTGGCTGTCACAATCCGGCTGGTAATAAAAGCGCCATGAAATCTCACCCAAGTGTGGACAACTCGCCAAACGCTGTTGGCGTGGTCGAAGGAGCTGCTAATTTTGTTTACAACGTGAAGAGTGCAGTTGTAAATCAGGACAATAGCCTTGATATCGTCTTCCAGATTCTCAGGGACGGCGAATCAATGGACCTGGTAGATCTACCAAGTGATCTGACTGGTGGCCCATCCTTCTTGCTGGCTTATGCAATGCCTCAAGATGGGATTGCCGAGCCTGCTGATTACAACAACTTGGGTAGGACCGCGGCTCAGCCTTCCAGTGTTTCCTTGGCTAATCTTCGAAGTGGCACGCTTGGTAGCATTGTCGCGGATACCGAGGAGGGCTTCTATCTTGCCAAGGTAAATGCTGACAAAGCCTTCCCAGTTGGTGCCACCCTGCGTGCAGTTGGTCTCCAAGGCTACTTTACTCAGGTTTTAACTGGTGGTAGTACGCTGGCTCGACACACACCAGCTTCGCACGTTGCAGTCACTGGTGACGCACAGCGCCGTGTGGTTGTTGATGATGCCAAGTGTGCTAACTGCCACGAGTGGTACAAAGGCCACGGTGGAAACCGCGTTTACGCAGTTGGCGTATGTGTAATGTGTCACGTACCAAACCTGTCAACCAGCGGTGCGAGCTCTAATATCGCCAACTTGAAGCCAGCAATGCGTGATGCACTTGCGGCTAATGGTTACGATCCTGATAACCCCTTGACCTATCCGGAATCTACGAACAACATGAAGGAAATGACTCACGCGATCCATGCTGCTTCTGTGAGAACCACCCCATACGAGTTTGTTCGTAACTCTGGAACTCGTGGCATCAACTACTACAACTTTGCAGACTTTGGATATCCTGCCAAGCCTAACAATTGCTTGATGTGTCACAAACCAGGTACATTCACCAGCGTTCCAGCCGGTGCCTTGGCCACCAACTTTGTGACTGACAATGGAGCCATTAATACCCCAGATGATGCCGACGCAGCACGTGAGACTGTTCCAAACACGATGGATGAGGTTGTTTCCCCGTTCGCATCATCCTGTATCGCATGCCACGACACACCGTTGGCCGCAGCGCATATGGCTCAAAATGGCGCTTTTGTTTATGGAGCAAGGGGCGACATGGGCAACTCGGTTGAAACATGTGCCCTCTGCCACGGCCCTGGCCGCTCTGCAGACATCGTCACGGCTCACGGTTTGTAGTGCTTACTAGTCATTTCTCGATTCCTCAAGGTCTTGTGATTCTGGCATTTATCTCCCATCAGGCTATAATAACCGCCACGAAACTGCGTTTAAGGAGGCAGGGATGCGACGTTTGCTAGTGCTTTTGGCCGTTTTTGGCATGATATCCTGTTCAGATCCGGCTGACCCCAAAGACGATTTGGGCGGTATAGACAATGTTGGGGACCAAGGGGACGTCCAAGATGTTGATGATGTAAACGGCGAAGATGTGGATTTTGATGACGGAGCACCCGATTTAGACCACGACGCAGACGTTTCCGATGCTGATACTGAGCCAACCGAAGACGTAACCCCTGATGAAGACGTAACAATTGATGAAGACGTAACAACTGATGAGGGCGTCATAAATCAAGAGCCAGATTTTGAGGCGCTGGAGCGTGAGCATCCTGTTGACGGCAAACTGCCAAGAGAACTTCCCTTTGCCTTTGTAAGGCCACCAGTTGGTGAGCCAATTGATCAGGCGGAAATAACGGAATTCACCAAAACGATTGCTGCAGCGTACAAAGAGATTGGCTTTTTTAGGTGGCTGCTTCGTACCAGCACCGGCGTTGATCACACAACAGGCAAAGACGACTTTCTGGCGTGGTACAACGACACAATTGCTGTTAAGTCTGGTGACACAGTCACTTTTGAGCAGCGGGGCGGTGAACACAACATGTGGATTCCTGGTGGAGTAGTTCTTACCTCCGTTTTGAACGGTTATCTGCATACTGGGGACTGGGAAATGGCGCGTTTAACCGAGCAGTATTGTAAGGGGCTGACCGCCGTGGTCAAAGGGTTTATTTGGGGGGCAGAGGACCCAGCGCCTTACTTGATGGCACGGGCCATCTTCCCTATGGATCAAGAGTTTGTGCTTGACGCTGACTTTTGGAAAGACGATGGACGTAAAAAGAATGTAAAGTTTACCACCGCTTACAGGGACGAGGACCATTGGAATGCCCAGACCTTTGCTTGGCCTGAAAACCCAACGTGGGGCTCGATTTGGGTCACCAACATGCGCTCCAAGGACGACGTTCGATCCATTTCCAGAACATCTGTTTTCCTGCCTTACCTGATTGAAGACGCCAAGGACGACTGGGTGCGGGAAGCCTGCCAGGAAACTTGGGACACAATGGTTGGTTTCCACAAGGACATTGTTGACAGCAACTACTCCATCAGGACCAAGGACTCCAATGGTGTGGCTTATACTCTCCCATGTGATGACCAAAAGGATTTAGGGTCCTATAACTGCTTTACTGTGCTTGATGAGAAAAGTGAGTGCTGTGCAAGGCTGTCTGCCGACATGATCGCCTATGGCCATCGCAAAACCAACGATTGCGGAACTTGTACTGGCAGTTTATTTGATGCATTCGCCTCTGCGGCACACTACTATAACATCCCAATTATATGGGACTATCACATGGCAGGTCTTGGGTCATCTTTGTTGAAAAAGCAGTATAAAGACGCTTGGTTTACCTTGGTTGGTCTGGCTGAGCGGATTGACAGTTACATGTTCCCTGACGAATATGAGCCTGGTCCCAAGGATGCTAGATGGAACAGGGATATGGCCCAACTTCTGGTTCAGGCGGCGTCCATGGGGCTGCCACTTACTGACCATGAAGCCCGCCACATTCAGAAATACTGGCTTCAGACTGCGCAATATCTGAAGACTTGGACTAACTGGGACCTGTGGGATGAATCGGTTCCAGATGGCGAATATCGGCTTAGACCCCCGAACAACAATGATGCAGTCGAAGTTGAAGCCTTTGCAGTCATTTTCGAATACTGTAGCAGCCCATTTAAGAACCCAGCTGGCGCTGCATTTGTGGATTGTGATGTTTTGGCCGATGTTGCCAACTGGTAGCCGTGCTGAGTTTGACCGGCTATGATGGCTGGTTTGTCGGAGGGGCGCATGTCAGACGGAATGTTGACAGCTGTAGTAATTGCAAACGTGGTGTTAGGCCTTATGACGCTTGGTGTTGCCGTCTATGTGTTTGGCGGTGGTATTGTCAATACGCTCCGTGCTAAAAAGCAGGCTTCCCAGAAGGACAGCACCAGCTAGAAGCTTCCAGGTTGCTAATTTTCAATCAATTACAAAAAAGGTCCTTGATTGGGGATGGGTTCCTGTAACTTGTAATAGTGTTAAATCGTTGAGGTTAGTGGTTGTCAGCACTTAGGCCAAAGCGCTCGTCGTGAGCCCCAGCCCCTTCTGGTTCAACATGTACTACAACATCATAAACAGATTGGAGGTCACCTTTGATTGCCTGCTCAACAGCGGTCGCAATTCTGTGAGCTTCTTTCACTGTCATTTCAGCCTTTACTTCAATATCAAGGTCGATCATCAGGTTAGAGCCTAGCCGTCTAATCCTGCATCTGTGTGGATTCATAGCCCCTGGTACTGAAGCTACGGCAGCAAATACAGCCACATAAAGCTGATGCTCAGCCCCGCCATCCATTAGTTCGGTGTTTGCGTCCTTGAAGATTTCATAGGCATTTTTGATGATCCACAAAGCTACTAGGGCGGCCAGCACACGATCCAGCATCGGTATACCCAACAAGAAAGTGATGCCCAGGCCCACTAGGATTGAGACTGAGGTCAGGATGTCCATCTGCATGTTCTTCGCGTTGGCCAGCAGCATGGGCGAATTGGCTCGCTTACCATAGCGGCGTTGTGTAGAGGCTAAAATGAGCTTTCCAACGACGGAAATTCCTGTGGCAAGCAGCGCAAAAGTCGACGGCATTTCATGTTGGGTGTTTTTGATAAGACCAGAAATGGCACCCCACAGAAGCTGGGCACCCGCAAAGAATATGACGAATGACAAAACTGTTGTCGCAACTGTTTCTGCTCGACCATGTCCATAGGGGTGCTTACGATCACTCGGCTTTGCTGCAACCACGGCGGCATACAAGGTCATTAACGAGATTACAACGTCGGTGCTGGAATCAATGCCATCACCCAAGACCGCAAGACTATTACCAAAGTAGCCCGCACCCAGCTTCAAAAGGGCCAAAATGGAGTTGCCCACTATGGCAATCCAGGATGCCCGTTTCAACAAAGCTTCGCGTGACTCTTGGTGCATATCAACCGTTTCCAATTGGGCTAAGTTCTCCAATTTCCAATCGTTTTGCAAGGATGTCGGCAGAAGCAGTGGCGTCTTGTGACCATCTAGGTAGCTTTTTCAGCATGTCAGCGGCAGCTCTTAAACTGTTTTCAGCCGCAGACATCGCGGCAGCAGAGGTCATTATGCTTTGACTGTTACGATTATGCTGGGGTAGCAAAAATCGGCATGAAACGTTGTCTTTTAGAGCAAGTCTGGCAAAGTCTTCAATTTCATGGAGATTGGCCAAAAGGATTACCATGCTGTAGACGATTTCTCCGTCAAACTTTCCTTGGGATTTTGCGGCTTGCAACGCCTCTAAATTCTTGCGTATTGTGGTCCAAGAAACCCCACGATTTACCATTTCAAATGTCTTGGGTGAGGCTGCATTCAAGCTAACAGTAATCGACTTAAAGGGCAGTTTAGGAAGTGACTCAATCCACTTTAGCGTCAGTAGAGAGCCATTTGTAACCAGCCCAATAGATGGCTTTAAATCAAGGGTAGCCAGCCTTTCAATCCACTGGCGAAAGTATGGCGAAGTCAAAGGCTCGCCACCGTTTATGTCCACTGTAGTGCCATTTTTTATCCACTTTTCGATGTCATTCCAAAACTCAGGCGAGCGCTGGTCGTCGAGAGTGCCCTTTTCACCACAGTCACACATCAGGCAGTTATAGTTGCAAAAAGAAGTAACTGGGATCCCAATGGAAAGTGGGGCGTGATCAACTTCTATTTTGCCGTTGATCATCGCCTGTGCGACTTCTAATTGCCTTTCTAAATTGCTATCCGCGGTCAACACAAATCTGGCTAGCGTTTCCTGGCCACTTACCAAAATTGGGCAAGTGGACCTGCAGCCAGGTGGATGTTGGCTTGATACCATTTCTTTACGATATTCCTTGAAAAGGTTGTCTTTCCAAAGGGTTGAGGGGTTTGAGTTTTCAGGGGCAAAATGGCGCGACGACATGTAGTCTGCACAGCATGGACCAAAGGTGTTTTCATCGTGCAGCTCAAGACGGGTCCAAGGTCTGGTACACAAAATAGCCGGCAAATTATCAGCCCCAACCAATTCCCCAAGGGATATCTGCCCCCGTCCCTGCCCCTGCCCCCGCCCCAGCACCTCCAAAGCCCTGCGTCGCCACCCCTCAATCAACGGAATAGGGTGCAAATTCTGGATCCCAAACCGCCTAGCATATGGAGCCGGCACCCCAAGACAAGTGTCATCCTGGGCACAGTTTTTACAGGTTAATGACTTCACCCAAGGCTTAGAAAAATCTTCATAACCGGTTTCTTCTTTAGAAATTTTAGGGCGATTAACCATCATTGCTCGCTGATCGGGCGTCACAAAACACGGTGGTATTGACGCATGGGTGCTGCTGACCAAAGGCGCCATTGGAAGGCCTGATCTTGCAGCAGTTTCAACGGCCAACTCAAGCAGTGGGACAAGCTCTTCATATGGTATCAGCCATTGGTCTGACTCTGGACGATGGGGAGGGCACATCAGGACTGAAACATGCAGTTCTGGAAGGGGCAGGCCCATCAGCAATTCAGGCAGATTTCGCGCTAAAACAGCGAGATGTGCAGCATTTCTGGAACCAACGACAACATTGACAATCACACGATGCCCAGCCCCAAGGAGGTTTTTCAAGCCCTTGATTGCAAGCGGCATTTGTCCCTTTGTCTGGGTGATTTCATCGTACAAGTGCTCGTCAATCGAGTGTAACGAGACAAACCACAAAAGCCTGGGGTCTGGTTGTATAGCAGGGGCAGATTTTGCAAATGAAACAGCATTCGTCTGGACTTGGACTCCTTCAACTTCGCGCGAAGCCAATATTTGGCGCAAAACATCGACCCAATCTTTTCGCAGGGTTGGCTCACCACCTGTAAGGGTAATCAGGCTTCCTGGAAACTCAGTTATTGCAGCTTGGATGCCGGTTTGCAGCTCTGCATCCGCTGGCTCGGCGCAGTCAGGTGCGCTACAAAAGGGGCAGTTTTGATTACAAACAGGTGTAAGACGCAACAAAATCTGGGCCTTTGTGGCACCAGTGGAATCATGCGCCATATCCACGCTGGCAAAAGGAAATCTACGTGAAAACTCCCGAACGGCCATCTCGGGGCCACCTGCAGTCCAATCAGTCGGAAGCTTTTCTTCAAGCCTTGTCAAAATGGCGATTGCTAGGTTAATCAACGACATCCAATCGCCTGTATTTTCTTGGAAAATCTTGTATCTATAAGCGAAGTTTTTGGTTGATTTGTAACAGGGTTCTGTCGAATCAGGGCGTGACATATAAATGCTAGCGCCATTGTCACCAAGCTCAAAGGTCAAAACGCCATGTTTAGCGAAAATCGAGCTTACTGGAACACCAGCTCGCCGCATCAGTTCTGCCAAGCGAGAAAGCCAGGAAGTTTTGGCAGAATCGTTCATCTTCAGCTAGTCCCCTAAAGGTGCGCCACTTAAACCTTGCCAGTATCGATTGGTCCAGTGCGCCACCTCTGACATACGTAAAGCGTTGGCCATGTTGTCTATAAACGGCAAGACGCCTGCAAATCCCAAAAATGGTCTGTCTGCAAGACAATGGGTATGAAAGGAAGGAAAACCAAACTCAACAGAGGCCAGACCTTCTTGGGCAACCATGCCGATGCCTGCCGTGTTTGAAACTAAAAGGGCTAGCCTATGCTCAGTGATCCGCTCACGCATCAACTTCAGCATCGGTTTTAGCCTTGGATAGATAAGCAGATGCGTCTGCGGTTCAAGCACCTTATCTAAGCCTGCAGCCTGCGCACGCGGATTGGTGATAATTGCAAAATCTAGTTGCAGCCCCAGCAATCTGGCTGTTTGGGCAAAACCCTTGGCTAGGTGGGGGTCTCCAAGATAGCCTGCTCGGCGATTTTGAAACACATATGGAATCAAAAACTCTAAAGATGGCACGATTTTAGCCAATTCCTGGTCAATAAATGCTTCGGCCTTGTCGCTACAGCCAAATTCTGCGCCAAGTTGCCTTACAAACTGTTCAGTCGCCTCCAACCCAAAGGGCAAGTCGCAGTGAATCAGCCTAGCGCCTGTCCGCTTGGCCAGCCAAGTCGCGGCTTTCTTCCCATAAGGCAACGAAATTATGGCTTCGGCATCCTTTACCTTTGATAAATCGGCAAAACTGTCACCACAAAGCCATATGGAGACAGGGTCAAGGTCCAAAGCCGCCAATATGCGCTTGAGCTCTGCCACGTTTGCCCGCTGGTCGCCTTCGTTACGGTCGTACAAGTGCCCAATAATGGCCACCTGCCTTGGCTTTGGGGTCCCTCCAGATAAATCTAGTTGCCTAGCCAAAGATACTAACACTTCTTGGTATCCATCCATCCAGTCACCAGACAGCGATTTTCCTTGCACATGGATCACCGTTTTGCCTGTATCCTGCTGGATGCCGCGACAAAGCCGCTCATAGTCCGCACCAGTGATTACCGCCATCGGCATGGACGTCATGAAAACACCACCAACAACTGGGTGGCTGGCGATCTTTTTCAGGGTCGTTTCTATCGCGGCTTCCCTGGATTTCGCCATAAAGTGGGGATGTAACGCGGTGTTTGCTATCCTGTGATGACCTGAAACGCTGGTAAGGGTTGAAAGCCAGTCATGATTTCCTTGGACATACTGCGATTTCAGGTGGGTGCAGTCAGGTCCCTCAACCATGGTAAAGGCGTCTTTTATGGCATTAGTGGCAAGATAAACGCCCACCATAAAGGTGTACATGATTCTTTGGCTGTGGTCCAAAGATGCTGCATCTTCTGGCTTTGTAGGTTTGCTCATCTGGTTACTCCACACGCAACCCTTCTGGGGTACGGGCCAGCCACTTTTGGTAACGCCGGTAAAAGGGAGTTTTGCAGATTCCTATGATTCTTTCTAGGGTGCGAATCGCCCCTGCGTGGCCCATCTCGAATACCTGCAGTGAGAGACGATTCTTTCCAGCTTCGCTGACACGCCAGTCAAAGAAATGGTAGGACAAGACAGCATCTGCTTTAGATTCATTTAGTCGCTGCCTCAATAGTTCAAAGGAATTAAAGGCTTTTATGATGTGGCGTTGGGGGTGTTCAAACTGGGCCAAGACCGTTTTCGCGGCCTCGCGTGCAGCCTCTCGTTGGTCAACCTTTATAAAGATATCCAGTCCAAAACCAGCCTCTTCCAAGAATGCAATCAAAGGGATACCCCAGGTTCTTGATGGGTAGGTCAAAAGCGCCAGTTCCTGGACACGCACAACAATTGCGATACGGTAGTTTGCCGCTTGTTCGCGCAGAGCCTGCCATCTTTCCAAAAGCTTGGCCTGTGCGTTTTCCAACACTTCATCAACGTCGTTTTGCTGGTCAACCGCCTTCGCTACAGCTTTTACCCACCTATTAGTTGCCTCGAAACCAAAAGGAGCCTCGGGAGTTATTATGGTTGTCCTGGTCTCAGAGGTCAGATGCTGGTAGTGATTGTCCCACACGTTATTTGGGTACATCACCGAAACGGCCGCCTTTGGCAGCGCCCTGATCCGATCCGAACTAAAAGTTGGAATGAGGTGGGCGTTTACGGTTATTCCACACTGCGCCAGCAATTCCTTTAGCTCGGCAACTGGCTCGTCCTCCGCAAATCCAATCAGATTGACCATATTGGGATCTGGGGCAGGTGCCTGTGCCTCGTATGTCAAGCGCCTTGCCTCAAGCAAGTCTTTGAAGACATTGAACATGCTAAATGGCGTCACTGTCAGATAAACCAAGGAAATGCCACTTTCTTTGGCTGTTTGCCTGACAACAGATTCAACATCTTCTCCAGTAACCATCGGGACGCATGTATTGCTGAAAAAGGTAATTTTATCCTTGTCTTCCGTTGTGGCTACCACATGGTCCAGAACTTCCCTCACTAGGCCAGGATTGCCCATAATGACGTCATGTTCGTTTAGGTCCGTAGTCACCATGCTGTTTACGCCAGGGTCCAGCGGCGTTTTATCAATCGGCAGATCAAAGCTTTTGGTCCTGTTGTCCCACGGGTACTCGACCAAGGAGATCAAGGGGGCCACCCCGTGGGGGGAAACTTGCAGGCACTCGTTATCACAATGCTGCACAAACCTGAATGACCCGGACAAATCGACGCTATCTAGCTGGCCACGCTGGATCTCACCAGACGCGAAAAACTCAGCATACGCCCCAGTACCTGCCCAAGAATTCAACAAGTCCTCTACTTGGCGGCCCAAATACTTACGGATTGTTGGGAGCTGCGAAATCTCGGGATCCTGCTGAATCTTTGCCAGCAGGTCCTCAAGGGTAGCGTCTCCAAGACGCGTTGGAGCATGCAGACTGACCGCAGCATCTACGCTTTCATCTATTATGTCGATCCCTTTGTATGACAGCGCCAGATTTTTTGTGGCGACCCAAGCTCGCTCGCCAGCCTTGTTGTCCTTTATGGTCAGCACCATGCTGGGAGCCTTTGGCTGCGGCCCTAACAAAATCTCAATGTGGTCATCGTACCACACGACAATCTGGACCTTCAGGTGGTCTGGAGCCTCTTTTAGCCCCAACAGATGCTCAAATGCAGCTCTACTGGCCTCCCCGCCACGAATACGCAGGGTATCTATCGCCTGTTCTTCAGGATCCAGCGCTACAGGTACAGTATGGTGAAAGGACATTGTCAGCCCTCGTGATCCCTAAGGAATGCAAACACTTCGTCGTCAGTCATAGGTGTCGGTAATGGCACCTCCTGTGGGTCAATTCTAAGCAAAGCTTCGCCGAGTTCCTTGAACGCCAACGATGCAGGTGCATCTGGCTCATACTCCAGGATGGTTCGCTGGTGCTTTTCCGCCTGTTGGATGCGTGGATCGCGCTCAACCACCGTTAGCACTTTGGTGTTCAAGCGGTCCGCGAAAGCATGTAGCAGATTCACGTTTGCCTCGTTGGAACGCAGGTTCACAACAAGCCCAGCAAGACACACCCCATTACTGCGGTAAATATCAATGGCCCTAGCAATATTGTTGGCTGCAAAAATGGCCATGGGTTCTTCAGACAGGACGATGATCACTTTCTTCGCAAAGCCATCGCGCAGCGGCGCCGCAAATCCGCCACAAACGACGTCTCCCAAGACATCGAACAGGGCTACATCATAGCGTCCAGACTGCAAAAGCTGCATTTCATCCAGGGTCTCGATCATTCTGGCAACACCACGGCCTCCACAACCAACTCCTGGGGTAGGCCCACCTGCCTCACAGCAGTCGATTTCATAGCGGCCAGTAGTCAGGATCTCCTCGGTCCCCATCGCCTCGGGGTCTTCCCGCAATACGTCCAAAACTGTTCGAATTTCCTGGCCTTCTTTTAATAAGCGCATGGCCGAATCATGTTTTGGATCACACCCGACGTGAAGTACTTTATTTCCGTTTTGCGCATAGTGAACGCTAAGGCTGGTGGCAACCACGGATTTGCCAATTCCACCTTTACCGTAGATTGCTATCGTTTCCATTACTTCTCCTGGTGCTAGTCGATTTAACTAAGCTTCCAAACGGGCAAATCAATATTTCAGTTTCCTTTGGGGCGTTTGGTCAATAAAACTGCCCGTCACAGTATCCATTTAGCAAAAGCCCACGTCAACCCGTGATAAATTAAGCCATTCAAAATTAATGCCTAAGACTGGCGAGATCTTTCAGTTAGAAGCTGTCCGATAAAATCCCTAAATGATCTGAACCCTCTCCATTGCGCGGGGCTTCTGATGGGAGAGTCTTCTGGATGGCGCAGCGTCACCCTGCCAATTTTGGCAAGTGCTGCCGCTTGATTAGGTCGAATATCAACAATGATATCCAGTGGTTCGTCGCTGTCTTCCAAGCCAACATGGATTTCTCCTGGGCTTAAGGTCACTATCGTCACAATCTTATACCCCGAGAATGACCTGTCTTGGACTTGCTTAAACACACGCGCCAAAAAAGCCCCTGCCCTGACGGTTGCTGCATCGATCTCCTGAACTTCTGTGGTCGTGTTGGCAGTTCCTAGTGCATGGGAATTGGCCCGCTTTGCCTCAACCATGGCCTGCCAAAAGTCTCGTTGAAATACGTGCTTGTGCCACCAGACAAAGACCTGGCCTGACAGTGGGATAAAAGGCTTCCCCTCGCGATACAAAGTGACGCATTCTCGTTCGATCACAATCTCATCTGCCAGCCCAACATAATTGGCCAAAGGCGTCCTAAGTGAAGTTTTACCAACTTGACATCTGAAGCGGTAATGAGAGTCTGCGTTTGAGGCTTTTGCACTGCCAATTTCTGACCCCGAGCCGGCCAAGGGGTCCTCAAGTGGAATCAGCTCGACCATGGCCCCCTGTTCATCACTGAATAGCAGAGTTGGATGCTGAAGCTGTGCTATGTGGCGTTCAAACTGCTCAGGTGCCACCTCTCTTTGGCGTTCCAGCACAAATCTGGCCCTACCCAGTGCGACATTGCAATTCGCTTCACAGGGAATGTATTCCAGGCCCACAGAGGCTGGATGCAGCTCAAATGGGATTTCATCAGGCGCTGCTATTCTTCGTGTGATGTGCATCCAGAAGGTTGAGTCTTGTAGGGCCGACGCTTCCAAAGCCATAGCCTTTGAGCAGCATTCTGGATAGCCAAGGAGCTTTTCTATCTCAGAAATAGTGTCCTGTCGTTCTTCAATGACGATATCCGTATCGATCCCAGTTTGCGCTAATTCGTTCAGGTGCAGGGTTAATTCAATGGCCCTGGATACTTCCTTTGGGTTTTTGCCAAAAAAGGCCTCGTAAAAACTAGTATCGGGTCTTTTGACCAGCCTCAGATTAGGCAGTGAATCGCACGCTTTCCACTCGTTCACCATCTGGGATTCGATTGGCTCAATCTTGCTGACTGGCTTCACATCGAGGATACACTCAAGTGGAACTTTCAGCTCCTTGTCACTTCCGCGTATAAAGTCCTGGGGCGAAGGGGGTGGAGGTTCATTAGATGGGTGACTAATATTGGGTTTTGCTACGAAGCGGCGTCCCTCGTCTAATAAATCTTCCACGGAAGACACGGTCTTCAAGAGGTTTTGTCTTATCACAGCCATCTGCACTATGTGTCTAGCCAAATTGATGACTGAATTTCCCGAAGACCGACAATTCAAGGCCAGCTCAGTAACTACGGTTGTCAATTCATCAAAGTCGGCTGGTACTCTGTCGTTTTCGATGCGAAGAAGAACCTTGCTTACGTTGTCCAAAACCGGATTGGTAAACCGCCACGGTGCTTCATGGTCGTAAAGATTGAGCGAGGCGGTGTCAAGGAGGGGGTCGTCATAACTTTTGGTCAGCAGTTCATCTTGTTTCGCACGCCAGTACAGGGGTAGGGTTGGATAAAGGCGCAGTCGCCCCGATAAGAGTTTCCCCGTGATGTCTTCCAGTTGAAGAAGCCTAGTTATCGATAGGTTAAGCACCAGTTCTTCAGGCTCAGTCCATGGCGTCATGGTGATCAGGCTTAGTCCACCATGCCTCCTGAAACCAAAGTGGTTAGGCCATTGGCGTTCTAGCTGAAAGAGAATCCGAAGCGCCTTCAGATTGGTTAAACCATCAAATCCTTTGTTAAGTCTGTCCAATTCTTTGGAGCTAAAGTTCTCGATACCAATCAGGCTCATTTCGATTCTGTGGGTACTGCCCTTCAGCTCAGGAAGCGCCCTTTTGAAATCCTCAAACCGCCAGCCCAACATGTCAGAGCGGCAGTCAAACAAAAAGTCCGAGCCTGGTAAGCTTGATTGAACAATGCTTTTTACAGTTGATTCAAGGTGTTTGATAGGGGCCTCGCCCTGCATTCGAATCATCAGACGTTGATTAGTTGACGGACATGTTAGGGCTATTGCCTCTAGCTGGTCTCGTACCGCTTGATTCGGATCCACCGCCTCCCAGACCGATTTATCACTCTCTGGGCGGGTACAAAAGGCGCAGCCTCCGCGTCGAATCAAGGCGCCTTGGTGCTGCTTGCCAAGAAAAGGGTTCGAAGAAAAGGGCCTGTTGTACAGGCAGGGATCTCCCGCAATCAAGAAGGGCAGGGGATTAGTTGTAGACGCAGCCGTATTTCCAGGAATCCAGCCATAATCTGGGATCTGACCAGCCAGATTTGTAAGAAGACGGACGTTGTCATCTGAATCTGGAAACGCAGGGCCGTCTTCCCAAAGGCTGGCAATGGGTTTTGAGTTTCGACTGTCTGCTGGGCCAGCATGTAGGATCTGACAGTCAGGCGCTGGTAGTGACAAGTCCTTAAGAAGATTAGTAGATGGGGTAAGGCCAAAAAGAATATGGGTGGGATTCCAGCTATCCAAAAGCCGCCTAAGTACTGCAGTGTCTTCTTGATTTAGCGAGACTCCAACGGATTCAAATTGGAGCATGTTGGCAGGATCCACGCCAAATCTCACCCATTGAACTTCGTGACTCTTCTTGAGTCTCCCCTTAATGAAGGGAAACCACTCAGCACGGTGGAAGCCAGCGGTGGCGGCAAATTCGACTAACAACACTCTAAAAACCAAAGATTTTTCCCCGCCAAAAGCACGGTTTACGATGATAGAGCATGCTATTAGAAACTGCAAAACCACCCAAGAATTGAGCGAGACTTTCTTTTCAACGAGTCATTGATGGCCAGTTCCCAATCATGAAGCTGTTTTTGGGTAGGACAGAATCTGTTTAATGACGTCCTTAAGAGAGTTGAATGCACTCCACTGCGCCGTGCTATTGATTGGGGATTCTGGAGGGTGACGGAGCGTCAGCTTACCAATTTTTGCTAGTGCCGCTGTCTGGTTTGGCCTGATATCAACTATGATATCAAACGGTTCACCACTGCCCTGTAGCCCGATGTGAATCTCTCCTGGGCCGGCGATAACTACACTCCCAATCTTGTATCCAGCGAATGATCTTTCTTGTAGCTGCTTAAACAAACGTGCCAAAAAATTGGTTGCCCTGACGGTTTTGGAATCGACTTCCTGAACTTCCGTAGTAGTCATAGCACTTGTAGCTGCATGGGGATTGGCCATTTTTGCCTCAAGCATGGCCTTCCAAAAATCACGCTGAAACACGTGTTTATACCACCAAACAAAGACTTGGCCGGACAGTGGAATGAAAGGCCTACCCTGGCGATACAATGTGACACGCTCACGACCAATCGAGATTTCATCAGCCAGCTTGATATAATCGGCCAAAAAGATTCTCTCAGAAATCTTACCCACTTGAAATCTGAAGCGGTAACAGCACTCCGTGCCCGGCGATTTTTCGTTGCTATTCTCTGGTGCCATAGTTGAAACTGTTAAAGGGTCCTCAAGCGGAATCAGTTCGACCATGGCCCCTTGCTCATCACTGAAGAGCAAGGTTGGATTCTGAAGTGGTTCTATGTTGTTCCTAATTTTCTCGGGAGCAGTCTCTTCCAGACGTTTGAGCAATAATCTGGCTCTCTCAAGAGCAACTTCGCAATCTGCTTTACAGGGAATAAATTCAAGGCCAATCGAGGCTGGATGTAGTTCAAATGGGATTAAATCAGGCGCTGCGACTCTACGTGCAACGTGCATCCAGAAACCAGAATAACTAAACGGATTAGTCTTAAAAGCCAATGCCTTTGAGCAGCATTCCGGGTAGCCAAACAGCTTTCCTATCTCGGCTACGGAGTTGCGTTGCTCCTGTGAAATACTATCAGCATCGGGTCTGGCCAGCTCGTTCAAAGGAAATGTTAACTCAATGCTTCTGCAAACATCTTGAAGGTTTCTGCCGAAAAAAGCATCGTAAAAACCGTTGTCAGGCCTTTTAACCAGTTTGAGGTTAGGCAACTGTTTACATGCTTCCCACTTGTCCAACTGCTGAGGTTGAATGTATTCGATTTTGCTAACTGGTTTTACATCAAGGATGCACTCAAGTGGTAGTCTTAGTCCACCCTCAGCGCCGCGTAAAAAGTCCTGGGGTGTTGGAGCAGGGGCCTCATTGTACGCGTGACTGACATCTGTTTTTTCTACGAAGTTTTGTCCTTCTTTCAATAAATCTGTTGTGGAGAGCTCGGTCTGTAAGAGATTTTGCTTTATGACAGCCATCTGGACTATGTGTCTGGCCAAACCAACGAGCGAGTGTCCTGAAGATCGACATTTTGAGACAAGCTCAATCACTTTGGTTGTCAATTCATCGCGGGCGGCGGGTACATCGTGATTTTCCATGCGAAGAAGGATTTCAATTACATTATCCAACACCGAATTGGCGAACCGCCACGGTGCTTCATTGTCGTGGTGATTGTGTGGTGTGGTATCAAGTGGTCCTTCATCATTGAGCTCAAGCAGACTTTTTATCGAAAGGTCTAGCACCACCTCTTCTGGCTCAGTCCATGGTGTCATGGTGAGCAGGCTTAATCTGCCATGCCTCCTGGGAACAAAGTGCTTGGGCCATTGGTGTTCGAGCTGGAAAAGAACCCAGAGCGCCTTCAGATTGGCTATGCCGTCAAATCTGTTGTTGTGTTCGTCCAACTCCTTGGAGTAGGAGTTCTTGATTCCCGTCAGGCATACTTCAATTCTGTGGGAAGAGCCCTCAAGTTGGGGAAGTGCCCTCCTGAAATCTTCAAATCTGCTCACCAGCATGTCTGGGTGGCATTCGATCAACAAATCTGAGCCTGGCAAGTCCGATTCCACGATGTCTTTTAAAACGGCTTCAAGGTGGTTAATAGCGGATTCACCCCGCATTCGAATCACCAGACGCCGGCCATCTGTTTTGTATGTTTGGGCTAACTCTGAGGCCGCAGGTTCATCGACCAAAAGGCCGGCAGTAGGGGCTGAGTTTGTACTGTTGGTGGGGCGGCATGAATGATCTGGTAGTCAGGTGATGGTAAAGACAGGGCTTTAAGGAGAGATGTGGAGGGGGGCAAACTAAAAAGGATATGGGTAGGGTGCCAGCTATCTAAAAGCCCGCTAAGTGCTGCTGTCTCTTCATGATTCAGCGAGACCCCGTCTGATTCAAACTGGATCATCTCCGTAGGATCCACGCTGAATCTAGCCCATTGAACCTGATGATTTTTATTAAGCAATTCTTTGACTATGGGAACCCACTCGGTGAGCTGAAAATCAGCTGTGGCGGCAAAATCAACTAGCAAAACTCTAAGAACTACCAATTTTTTCAAACAAAAGGACGGGTAAGCAATAGTAGTTCATGTCACCAGAAACTGCAAAATCGTCCAAATCACTGCTCGCAGTATTGTCTTTTGATCGAATTTGGGAAATACTTCCAAGGTCTTAGCGGCCTTAGACAATACTACCTGGAGGAGCTGTGGATCTTGGTGTGGTTTGTACCGGTTGTGGCTCACCTGTTGAGGAGTTGGAACCTGATTGCCTGAAATGCAAAACCGTTCGCCCAGCGGCTGGATGGCGGCAAGACCCAAGGCTAGGGCTGGTGATGCCGGATGGGCGAACCATAACAAGGCGGCTTGGGTTTGGGCTGACTGGAAGCGTTTATCTGGCGACCCGCGAAGCAGGCCAAGACCCTGTTGCAATTAAGGTCTTGAAGCGCGAACTAGCTGGTGATCCTGAGTTGGCCCGCAGATTTCGCCAGGAAGCGGTGCTTATGAGGTCCATGCAGATTCCCCATATTGTGCCAGCCTATGAGTGGGGGACATTGCCTGATGGTTGTCCTTATTTTTCCATGGAGTACGTGGAAGGGGTTGGCCTTGAGCAGGTTTTGGCTTCCCAAAAGCAGTTGGACTTCGACGTGGTGATTGGTATCGCCAGACAGGTGTTGACGGCCCTCGGCGCGGCCCATGATTTGGGGGTGATTCACAGGGATTTAAAACCCGGAAACCTGATGCTGATGCCTGGGCCTGATGGCAAATCAGAGGTGCGAATCCTTGATTTTGGTTTTGCCCGCCTGCTTTCAGACAGGTCAAGCAAGTCTGAGAAGGATGACCCTTTTCGCCTTACCCAGACTGCAACGGTTTTTGGAACCCCCACCTACATGTCGCCAGAGCAGGCCAGAGGTTCCCTTGTTGCAGATGCGCGGTCTGATTTTTATAGCCTTGGGGTGATTTTGTATCAAACCATTGCGGGGCGCCCACCGTTTGTGGGAAGCAAGGTCGCCATTTTGGATCAGCACATCAACGTTCAACCTGAGAAGCTGAGGGAGTTTCGCAAAGACGTGCCGCCAGCTTTAGAAAAGATAGTTGACGGCATGTTACAGAAGGACCCCAATAAACGGCCCTCTTCTGCTGCTAGTATCCTAAAAAGCCTGGACACTGCGTTCGGGCCTGACACAAATCGTATCGACACCGGGAAATATAGGGCGTTACCTAGGTCTGAACTAGCGGCTCAGGTGACTCGCCATGTCCTGAATACCGATTCCCTTCCAGTAATTCGGGATGTTCCGCAGGAGCCACCCAAGTCGCGGGTGAAATGGGTGCCTGTGATTGTGGTTGGGGTTATTGTGGTGGTTGCGGTTTTATATGTGATACTTCTCTGAACTTTGGCTTGTATGTCACTAACTTCCTCCTATCTGTTGGATGTCGGTGCTTAAACGTCCGGTATTTTAAGGTGTTTTTTTTAGGTGGCTTGTTTGACAAAAAGTTGCTGCTAAAATTTTTGATAAAAGCCGGGTCGCTGGTACTATCAGGCGATATTTTGGTGTCGGCTCACTGGCGCTGACGCCCCCTAAATTCTCCGCCAAACCGCAGGCCAACCATTGTGTGCAGGGCGGCCATGTGAGCGGGGAACAGGGTACTTTCAGTATTGGATGAAACGATGCTTTTTCACAGTATTGACTACATTTTATTTCTTACCTTGGTGGTGATTGGATTTTGGAGTCTGGTTCGCCACGGTAAGGCTCGAATCATATGGCTGTTTTTGGCCTCCTGCCGATTTTACATGGTCTGGCATCCGGCTTATGTCGGCTTGATACTAGCGTCTTCTGTAATCGACTGGTTGGTTGGTAGAAATCTTCCAAAGGTCCAAAATCCAAAGAAAAAGAAGGCTGTTCTTTCTATAAGCATTCTGTGGAACCTTGGGGTTTTGGGAATATTCAAGTATTTCAACTTCTTTTCGCAATCTGTGGAGGCCGCTCTTGGATTTTTGGGACTCCAGGTTTCAATGCCGTTTCTCAATGTATTGCTGCCAGTTGGAATATCGTTTTATACCTTCCAGACGATGTCTTACACCATTGACGTTTACAGAGGCAAGATACAGCCAGAGCCCAGCTTGCTGAACTACGCAACCTACCTCTTGTTTTTCCCGCCACTGGTGGCTGGCCCCATTGTCAGGGCCGCGGATTTGCTGCCTCAACTGCGTGGTAAGCCGGGTCTGAGTCCCGCAATGGCTGGTGAGGGCGTCTTCTTGATCATGCGAGGGCTTCTGAAAAAGGTGATAGTTGCGGACTACTTAGGTTTAAACTTAGTTAATCGTGCCTTCGATAACCCTGCGGCCTTCACTTCGCTGGAATTGTTGGTGGCTCTGTACGCTTATACCATGCAGATCTATTGCGATTTTTCAGGATACACCGACGTTGCTCGTGGCTCGGCAATGCTGATGGGGATTAAGCTTCCAGAAAACTTCAAGCGTCCATACAAGGCAACCAGCCCGGCTGCTTTCTGGCGAAACTGGCACATGACCTTGTCTTCTTGGTTGCGTGACTACGTGTATTTCCCGTTGGGCGGTTCTAGGTGTAGCCCAGCTAGGACTTATTTTAATCTCTGGATGACCCTGTTTTTGATAGGTATTTGGCATGGTGCCGGGTGGAACTTTGTCGTTTATGGAACAATCCACGGTCTGGCCATGGTGATTCACCGTTATTTCTACAAGCGCTCTGGTAGAACCAAGACAACAGTTGACCCCAAGTGGATGGTCGTCTTAAAGATTTTCGGGACATTTCACTTTGTGGTGCTTTCGCGAATTCTTTTCAGATCTGACAGCCTGTCGTCGGCCTGGACTATGGTTACTCAACTGGCCAAGGGAACTACCTCTTTGGCCCAGATTTCGACTGGCCTGTGGGTGCTTTTGGGTGTCACATATTTGATTCACTGGCTGCCTGTGTCATGGACTGAAAACTTAAAGGCTTTGTACATAAGGATGCCCGCTGTGATTCAGGGGCTGATTTTTGTGGCGGCTGCGGCTGTTATGGTTAAATTGGCTTCAACTCAGGTTGTGCCGTACATATATTTCCAGTTTTAGAGGTGCTGGTTTACGACTGACCTGCAAGGAGGTTAACGTGTGGTGGGATTTGCCACCTAGCGACCCAGCTAAGATTCAAGACCCAGGATCCTATCGTATGGGTTTATGGCGGTTAGCTATAATTTTTGGAACAGTGGCCATATCGGCCGGTTTAACATATGTAATTCCTGGACTTGAAGACTGGCGCCCATGGGTCCCAGGCGAAAAGATACCTTTGGCCAGCATCGTGAGTTTTAAACCCTCGGTGGGGCAAAGTAGTACTGCGGATAGTGCCCCAATCGATACCCTTGAAAGGGCCCAAGAGCTAGCCGCCCAGACGTTGGGAGAGGGCTTGGCTGCAAACCTTGGGCAAGAGGCCATAGGGGTCGAGGAGGCTGATACTGGTGATGAGAAGGTTGTCGTCAATCTGGAAATAGATGAAAGCGAGCTTGAAGGGCTTGTTTTGGAACTGGAAGACCCTTCTGGTGTAGCTATGGATTCCTTTTACAAGGCCCTTGCTGAGACTGCATCTGAAGAGTCGACAAGAATCACTAGGATTGCTCATTGGGGTGATTCGACGATTGCTGCCGATGACGTTACTTCGACCTTAAGGCGGCGTTTTCAAAAGCGATTTGGCGATTCTGGCCATGGTTTCCAACTAATTGGTAAGGGCACCATGCCTTACCGCCACAAAGACGTGGTTTCTGTGCAGACAGGCTCTTGGAACGAGCACTCGGTCATCAGAAAAGGCATCGCCAACGGGCGTTACGGTTTTGGCGGAGTCGTTCACAAAAGCCGTGGTGGCGGCCAGGCAAAATATCAAACGGTCAGTAAAGGACCCATTGGTAAGAACGTCGGCAGTTTTGAGCTGTTCTACCAGCGTCATCCCGGCGGCGGTAAGTTCCAGATGATAGTCGACGGCGGGGCTCCGGTGGTTATCGATTCGAAGAGCGAAATTTTGGAAGACGCATGGGAGCTTATTACTGTTGAAGATGGGCCACATACCCTGGAACTGCGTACTTTGAGTGGCGGCGAGTCCATCATGTACGGCATCGCCATGGAGCGGCCGCAGGCTGGTGTTGTCTATGATTCTCTTGGGATAGTCGGGGCCAGAGCCTCAAGGATGCTGAACTTTGATGAAGGGCACTTGGCCGGGCAGATAGCGCACAGGTCTCCGGACCTGCTGGTAATTGCCTTTGGTGGTAATGAGGCGTCGGACAAAGGCATGAATTTCGAGCGATACCGCAATGTTTTAACGCAGGTGATTACCCGCGTGCGTGCTGGTAATCCGAACGCGTCTTGCATGGTGATGGCTCCGTTGGACCAGGGTGAAAAGGACAGCCGTGGCAGGATTCGAACCATGCCCAACGTGCCGCAAATTGTGGCGGCCCAGCGTGAGATTGCCGCTGCCCAAGGTTGTGCATTCTTTGACACCTTCCAGGCCATGGGTGGAGAAGGAGCCATGGGGCGCTGGTATAACGCCAAGCCTCGCCTTGGTTGGGGAGACTATCGCCACGCTACCCCAGCTGGTTATGAGGTCGTCGGAAACATGCTCTACAAGGCGATGCTAAAGGGCTTTTCTGATTATTTGAAACGGTCGAACTGAGTTTCCAGAATTTTCAGCTACAATCCTGGATATCAATTAGCTTTTGATTTAACTGTTGATTTTGGCAACGCTACTTCTTCTTTGCCGGGCTTTTCGCCTTAGGTGGCAGCAGCAGGTTTAAAATCACCTCGCCCATTCGCTGATACCCGACTCTTGTAAAATGGATGTGATCTTTCAAGGCCACCGGAGGGTCTGCATTAACCCACGATGGCATGGACATATCCCCACCCATAAAGGCGACGGTGTCAAAAAAGGCGCACCCAAACTCCACGGATATCTTACGCTGGACCTCGACAACCTGAGCCGTTCTGGGCCGTGATTGCCAGGTCCCATCCTCTTCGTTAAGCAGCGGCCTGTCCGACGGCCCAATCAGCAGGCACGACGCCTCGGGGGCAATTTCCCGAATGCGAGCCATCACCTTGCGCAAGGCCTCTTCGTACTCTTCAATCGGCTGGTCATCATCTCCAGCCTCGTTGGTTCCATAAGCCAGCGAAATGAAATCAGGCTTGCGCCTAGCCAAGTGCTCGCGGTAAAGGGAGTCCTCCCAATCAAGGTGGTAAGCCGCCCTTGATCCTGGAATTCCAAGGCTATCGACTATGACTCCAGGCTTTTTACGTTCCAAAACGACGCCAAAGAGCCTGACCTCACTATCGCCCTTAGGTCGAATCTCCATTGAATGGGGGCCGTCTCGCAGTAAAAACTCGTGATAACCGCCGCGCTTTTGTGGCGCCTCGGTCGAGATTTCGCGCCATGGTCCCTTATCAATGCGCACTTGTAGGGTTCCACCACCTGGTTGTTCCAGGGTCCAAAGCTCGAACTTATCGACTTTCCTGCCAATAGAACCCTTCTTTTGGGTGCCAATAATTGAATAGTCTTCGGGGTTTGACGACGCGACACTTGAACCGGCCAGTCCATACCAACCATCAGGCACTGCATCGGCCTTATCGATCCTGTCAGTACGCCACGTATTAGTTGAATTCATGTAAATGTCGTCATGGCCGTAATAGCGCCAAGGTCTTGCTGCCACAATAAACCCATGGCCGGCGTCTCCATAACGCTTTTGCAACCCACGTCGGATAACCCCAGTATAGTGGTCAGACGAGGTATGCGATGCCCCATAAAATACCAACCGCGCCTGGCCCTTCGATTTTTTCACCCTCTCAAGCGCCTTATGCAGCTGGTCCAGAGCCTGCCCAGACGGGTCATACAAAGGAATAGCAAGCCCCATCTTCTCGGCCATCTTCTTAGCCCGCAATTGCTTATCCACCGGCTTAGCGCAAGTGGCAGTTGCAACCAAACTTGCAATGGCGATGGATGTAATCAACGGAACAGTAAAAAGGATTTGGAATTTGGTTGTAAAAGTTTTCATGGAAAGCATAGTCGCGGATTTGGAGCAAACAGTCAACGTCGGATGTTTGGGTACAGGGTCGGGGTCGTGTTTGGCGTGGTGGCTCATGGACCAATGCTGCTAGTCGGCTGCGGTCAGCTTTTCGCGACCGAGACGGTCCCAGCGTTCGCGGTGGCTATCTAGGCATCCGCCTAGCAAGGACCGTACCCTAGTTCCGCTTTGTTTCAGCTTTAATCTCGAATTGTGGTATTTTACTGCCGGTTTGGTGCTTGGTGCCGACTTTGTTGTTGTGAGGTGGTTTTGGGGGGCGTTGTTGACGAGCCGCTGACGCTGGTTAACGCTATTGTGTTGGTCCATGACGACCCACGGGCGTTGGCTTTGATGGACTTGGCCATTGAAGGCTGTGTTGAGGCCGGTGGTCAGGTCAACTGCATCCCTGTCAAGATTGCTGGGCGGCGTGGGACTAGGCTTGGTACCTTGGATGAAAAGGCCATTGGGGAACTGAAGACCGCCTTGCTGGGTGCCAGTGGTCTGTTGATTGCCCTTTCAGCCGCAGAGCCCGAGTATGGGGATTTGGTTGAAGAGGCCATCGCTAGCTTGGATGATGATTGGCCGTTGTCTCGGAATATTGTCGGCATCTTGGGTGTTAGTCGTAAGCAGTCCGAGGACTTGTCGTTGATTGACCACGTCTGGGATTGCTTGGTACAGGCGGGTGCCTTGGTCATCCCTGGCGCTGTGGTCGTTGATGCCCAGGCAAAGTCCTTTGATGCCAATGGGTTGCCCAAGGTTGCAAGACACCGTGCCTCGGCGCGAGATGTTGGCGCCAGCGTGGCTAGGTTGGTCAAGCGCATGGGCCTTTAAGCCTATTTTGTGGAATCAGACCTATGAAAAGATTAGACTTCATTCCCATGAAAGCTGGAAACCTGATAAAAATCTTCGTCCCGCTCGTTACAGTAACAATCCTGGCCCTGCCTAGCCTCGCCCACTGTGAAGACGGCGGGACTGCATTGATCCAGGCGGTCCAGACCTACTATGACGGCGTGACCGACTACAAGGCCAAGTTCCAACAGGTGGTAAAACGGCGCAGCCCCAAAAGGACATTTACCAGGTCTGGAACTGTCTATTTCAAGAAGCCAGGTATGATGCGCTGGGACTATAAAAAGCCAGATGCCGTTCATTATGTCAGTGATGGTACGGTGTTGTGGGCCTATGACGTGACCGAGGGCGTCGCGTACAAGATGTCCGTTGAAGGGTCTGAACTCTTTTATTCAATTGGGTTTTTGACTGGAACAGCCGCTTTGGTTGACGTTTTTAAAATCGAGGTTGGAACCGCCAATGACGAGGGGTTGGTCCCGCTGAAAATGTCACCAAAAGATGACAACGACACCAGCTATCGTTTCGTCACGCTCTTTGTGGACCCGGCCACTGGCCAAGTGCATCAAACTGAGGTCGAAGACCCAGTAGGAAACATTTCCCACCTTTGGTTTGAAAAGCCCTCTTTGAAACGCCTGCCTGAATCTGGTTTTAACTTCAAAGTGCCTAAAGGTGTAAAGGTCGAGGATATTGACAAGTAATGGCCGACCGTTCATCTCCCAAAAAAACTCGCTTTGCTGGCAAGGTCTGGGCCGTTACTTTGGGCTGCCCTAAAAATCGGGTGGATACCGAGGTAATGCTTGGAGATCTCTTGTCAAATGGTTATGCCTGGACCTACGAGCCTGAAGATGCCGATGTCGTGCTGGTGAACACCTGCGGGTTTTTGCAGTCGGCGCGCCAAGAATCCCTTGAGGTGCTAGGCGATATCGCCGCTTTGATTTCGCCACACGCCAAGCTAGTTGCAGCAGGTTGCATGGTCCAAAGCTTCAAGCAACAGATCCAGGACGCCGTTCCAAGGGTTGATGTCTTTGTTGGGGTAAACGAGCTGCTGACGTTGCGTCAGATCCTTGAAGAAACGCCATCAAATCAGCTGGTTGCCAGTCGTCCAACAGCGGCCAATCCTCGCTTGGTTACATCCCTGCCCCCAAGCGCTTATCTGAAGGTTTCAGATGGGTGTAACCGCCGTTGTTCCTTTTGCATAATCCCCCACATCAAGGGGCCGCAGTACAGCAGGCCAGTCGACGATGTGCTAAACGAGGCCTCGTCTTTGGCGATGTCCGGGGTGCGAGAGCTGGTTTTGGTGGCCCAGGACCTGTCGCGTTATGGCGTGGATCTGGCCGAAAAAACGACGCTTTTTCATCTGCTTGACCGCATGGTAAAGGAACTGCCCAAAATCGACTGGATCAGGTTGATGTACCTGTATCCCCAAGACCTGGACGACCGCGTGCTTGAATTGATGAACCATGAAGGCTCTACGAAGCTTTTGAAATACTTGGACATACCAGTCCAGCATGCGGATGATAACGTCCTTAAAGCTATGAGGCGTGGAACCAAAGCAGAAGACATGCTGTCGACCATAGAACGAATCCGCGGCAAAGTGCCTGGTGCCATGCTGCGGACGACTTATCTAGTAGGGCATCCAGGTGAAACAGACCAGGCCTTTGATAACCTGATAGCCTTTGCCAAGACAGCCAAATTTGACATGGCCGGGGTTTTTGTGTTTTCCCCCGAGCCTGGCTCACACGCGGCAAGTCTGCCTGATCAAGTCCCAGACGATATAAAAGAGCAAAGACTTCAAAGGCTTGAGGAAGTCTTAAGTGACATTGCTGCCACCAAAAGGGCGGCCCAAATTTCAGAAATCCATCAAGCAGTCGTGGAAGACCTTGATTTTTCAAGGCGAACACGGCATCAAGCCGTTGGCAGGTTTTGGTTCCAGGCGCCTGAAATCGATGGTTCAGTTATTTTCAAGGCACGGAACATTGAACCCGGTCAGATGCTGGACTTGCGGATTGTAGACATAAAAGATAATGACTTCATTGGTGAAATAGTTTCTCGCTAAAAGCCAATAATTCAAGGAGGTAACGTAGTGCACCCGGTTCTTGACGGAAAGAAAGCTATCATCTTTGACCTAGATGGCACCTTGGTAGATTCGTTCCCAGATATCCAAGCATCAATTAATTATGCCCTCAGAAAACGTGGGCTTAGCGAGCTTTCCATTGAGCAGGTAATGGAATATGTTGGCAGTGGTGTGAAAGTGCTGATAAATGGCTGTATTCCAACAATGAGTGACGAAGAATTCGAGGCTGCCTTGGCCGACTTTCGTGGATACTATGCCCAGCATCCGGTGGACCTTTCCAGGCCTTATGAAGGCGTGGAACAAGCACTTGTCGCTTTAAGCGACTTTGCTTTGGGGGTGCTTACTAATAAACCACACGGGCTGGCTTTAGAGGTCTTGAAACAATTGAACATCGACCACTACTTCAAGGCCATCTTTGGGGCGGATTCGTCGTCCGCTCTGAAACCAGACCCAGCCGCGATGAAGCAGGTCCTTGATGCTTTGGAGGCCGGCGCAGAACAAGCTGTAATGGTTGGGGATTCTTGGGTCGATGCGGCTGCGGCCAAGGCCGCCGGGATGCAGTTTGTGCTGGTTCGTACTGGAATGTGGAAAACCGTTGAAGTAAACGACGATATGGTTGTCTTGGACCAGATTAAAAACCTTGTAAACATTTAAAAATGAGTGACGGATTGCATAACTGCTACGCAAAGTTAAACCTGTGTCTGCACGTAGGACCCAGACGCAAAGACGGCTTTCACGAGCTTGGAAGCGTCGTGGTACCAATCCCCTGGGCCGATGAATTGTCCGTAGACGTAAAAAAGGGCAGCGGCCGCGTTAGCTTGGAATTGGGCAAGTCCCACATTAAGGTGCCAAGCGATGAATCCAACCTTGCGTTTAAGGCCGCCGTCGAATTCCTAAAGCTCGTTGGCAGCAATTATGACGTCCATATCAAGCTTACAAAGAAAGTCCCAATTGGGGCAGGCTTGGCCGGAGGCTCTGCAGACGGTGGCCATGTCCTCAGGATTTTAAACGACCTCACAGGCAAGCCCCTAGACACCGCAAGCCTAATAAAGCTAGCCTCGCAGCTAGGCTCTGACTGCCCCTTTTTCATCGACCCCAAACCTGTATGGATGTCTGGTAGAGGCGAAAAACTGGTGCCATTGACTGATCTTGGCTGCATCTTGCCACCCCTTTATCTAGTCGTAGCAATTCCAGACATTTCCCTCTCAACTGCTGAAATATTTCGCCTGTTTGATCAAAGAAGTAACAATCACTCACTATTGACTCAAAGGGGCACTTGTGCTATACATCCCTGCCTTTTGGCCCGGGGTGATTCGTTCGAAGCCCCAGTCTTTTATAACGACTTGGCTGAAGTGGTATTTGAAATATCTTTGCAATCCCGTGTGCTGCGTGATGCTTTGCTTGATGCAGGTGCTTATGCCGCAAGCGTCACCGGAGCAGGTTCTGCCGTTTTTGGTGTCTTTGATACTCCCGAACGGGCCGATGCTGCTGCCACTAGGATAGGAAGTGCGGATCCAGGTGTTATTACCGAGGTGTTTTGGACGGCAGGGTCGTCGTCCTGAGGTTGGAGGCTTCGATGGAACATCCGTTGATTTTGGCTAAGGGCCGTAACATTGTGGGCAAAGGCGTTGCCCGAAAGCTGCGTGCAATGGGCTTCGTTCCCGCCGTGCTGTACGGTGGTGATGGCGAGACTCGCGGGCTGGTTGTTAATTCCAAGGCTGTTACAGACGTTCTGAAAGGTAAGGGCGGACGAAACAGCGTTGTCCGTTTGTCCATTGATGACGGCAAGGCTTCAGAAGAGACGACTGCGATTGTTCGCGAATTCCAGGTTCATCCACTCAAGCGCACTCTGCTTCACTGCGATTTCATGAGGGTGGACGACAACACCGAAATCAAGGTAAGAGTCCCCGTGCGAATTACAGGCAAGGCTGAAGGCGAGAAGCTTGGAGCTAAGCTGAATCTGGCCGTCCGTCAGGCTAATCTGCTGTGTAAGGCCGGCAGCGTGCCAGACGAGATTGTCGTTGATGTGACCAACTTCAAGGTTGGCCAAGTCATGACCTTGTCCCAGCTCCCACTGCCTCAGGGTGCCCGCGCTGTGTTCGTTAAAGACAATGCTGTCGTGACCTTACGAATGCCACGTGCTGAAAAGGGTGCCGCAGGTGAAGAAGCAGAAGATGCCGCTGAATAGTGGGGTCTTTTGATGAAACTGGTTTGTGGTCTTGGAAACCCCGGTGCTAAGTACAGCAGAACACGCCACAACGTAGGTTTCATGATCGCTGATGCGCTGGCCGATTTTTTGGGTGCCAGCTGGAATGAGCGGTTCAATGCCAGAGTCGCCAAGGGCTTGCATGATGGGAGCGAGCTTTTGCTGGTTGAACCTTTGACATTTATGAATTTATCCGGACACGCCTTGGTGGCCGCGTCCCAGTTCTTTAAAGTAGCGATAGACGATATTTTGGTTGTTCACGACGACGTCGACCTAGAGTTTGGCCGCATTATGCTGAAATCAGGTGGCGGAGACGGGGGCCACAAGGGGATCCGCTCCATAATTCAGCAGCTTGGCGCCAGAGATTTCGCCAGGTTGCGGGTTGGGGTAGGGCGCCCAGTAGGGGCTGGAGACGTTACAGACTACGTGCTATCGCGATTTCATGAATCGGAGCTTGAGCCTCTTGACGACACCATCAAGGAAGCCGTCAAGGGGATTTTGGCTTGGGCTGAAGGCGGGTGCCTTACAGCTCAGAACCGGGTAAACCGCAAGGTTCGCCCTGAAGGGGTGCCTTCTTGCCCAGGTGAACGCCGTGACCCTGGGCCAAAAGACCGTGAGGAGGTTTAATGAGTACGGCTATGAGAAAGTATGAGACGGTGGTAATCACCAAGACCGACGCTGGCCACGAAGCCCTGCGTAAGCTTTATGAAAGGCTTACTGAGCAGATGGCCAAGGGTGGCGCTCGTCACCTGCGATTCGTGGTGTGGGGTAAACGACGCCTGGCGTACCCAATCGGGAAATCGCTAAAGGGTCTGTATCTGTACTTTTCCTATCTGGCGGATGGCGATTTTGTTCGCGAATTCCAAAGGACACTGCGTTTGTCAAATATCGTTTTGCGATACATGACCGTTGTCCTTGAAGAGGGAATTGACCCAGATACCTTTGATTACGAAAAGGAATCTCAGTTCGACAACCTGCCATCTGACAGCGACGATTCAGATCGCGACCGCCCGACCACTGGATGGGATGCTGAGTACGCAGCTTCCGTCGAGTTCGCCGGCGGAGGTGACGATGATGACGACGAAGATCTGGATGTCGATTTGGACGACGACTATATTGACGATGGCGAGGAGGATTAACCATGAGCGCAGCCAGATTCGACCGCAGTTCTGACAAGAAAAAACGCCGTGGACCACCAAGGCGGAAAGTTTGTCCCTTCTGCGCTGACAAAAACGCAAAGATTGACTATAAAAATCCCGCGGCGCTTAAGCGCTTGGTTACGGAACGTGGCAAAATCGTGCCGCGCCGTATTTCTGGGGTTTGTGCAAAGCATCAGCGGCAAGTTGCCTTGGCCATTAAGCGCGCAAGACACATTGCATTGATGCCATACGCGGCTACTGGAGCTGCCGCCTAGGCCAACAAAGGAGGATCGAAAATGAAAATCATCCTGACGCAAGATGTGGAAGGTGTTGGTAAGGCTGGTCAGATATTGGAAGTAGCTGATGGATACGGACGCAACTACTTGATTCCTAAGGGAATGGCTATGGCCGCGACTTCTCGCTCCATCGCTCAGGTAGAGCACCGCAAGCGCATAGTGGCTGACCGCATTGCCAAAGAGTTGAAAACTGCCGAGGCAATCAAGGCGAAATTGGAAAGCCTGTCTTGTAAAGTCGCCCGTGAAGCTGGCGAAGAAGACAAGTTGTTTGGCTCTGTTTCCGCCCGTGATATTGCTGACGCGCTGGCAGATGAAGGTGTCCAGATTGACCACCGCCAGATTCAGCTAAAGACCCCGATTAGGGCACTGGGTTCCTATGATGTTTTGGTTAAGCTGGCTACCGACGTTGTTGCCAATGTCAAGGTTTGGGTAGTGGCCAAGTGACGTTCCCGCGAGTCCTCGTGCCTGACTTGGGTGTCTTGCCCAATGCTAGGCTGATTCCCACCGAATCCACCCTTTGGTATCTTCGCCATGTGCTTCGCTTGGGGGCTGGTGCGTCTGTACTGGTGGTCGATGGGGCTGGCCAACCGTGGACTGCAAAATTGGTTGAGGGTGCGGCAGGCTTGGAGTTTTTGATTCTGGAGCCAAATCCATCGGCCAGAGTTGTGATTTCGCAGCTGCAAATCGAGCTGATCATCGCCTTACTCAAGGGTGACAAGACTGAAATCGCCATCCAAAAGGCAACCGAATTGGGTGTAAGCGCGATTCGGGTTGTTATGTGTGAACGCTCGATTCCGAGGATTAAACCTGCTGAAATTACAAAGAAACTGGACAGATTCGCAAAGGTTGCCATGGAGGCTACTAGGCAGTGTGGGCAGGCCACCCAGCCTGAAATTTCGCTGGACCTGAGTCTCGAAGAAGCGATTTCCAAAGTAAACTCAGCTCTTCCAAGGTTTGTCCTGGATGAGCGCGGTGGAGCACACTCCTTGGCCTGCCAGCTTGCCAACTTGGAAAAGCCAGTTAAAGGCGTTGTTTTGGCTGTTGGCCCTGAAGGCGCACATTCCGACAGGGAGCGCCTGCTTTTGGAAAAAATGGGCTTTCAGCCAGCTGGATTGGGTCCAAGGGTGCTAAAAGCTGAAACAGCTGGTATAGTTGCGGTCGCCATTAGTCAAACCATTATTGGTGATATGGGGACCATCTGATGGGTAGTCCAAAACTGTTCGCAAAAGCTGGGTCATGGTCAGGTCGGATGATAGCTGGGTTGCTGGATCTGATTGTGCCGGCCGGATTGACAGTTGGTTTAGCCTTGCTGACTGACCAGTTTGGTGAGCTTGGGCCAAGATATTGGAATTATTTCGATTATTTCGTTGATATCATAAACACTCATGTCCAAACAATTGGAAAACTTGGGCTTTATTTCGCTGCCTTTTATGTGATTTGGGAGACCATATTTGTTGCTGCTATTGGCAATACCCCAGTCGCTATTTTCTTTGGATATCGCGTAGTTAGCGGTAAGGGTAAGCGGATTGGCGTCCTTAGAGCCTTTTTTAGGGCGGTATTTAGCCTAATCTTCGCTGGTTTTTTCCTGATAGGTCCTCTTTGGGGGCTTGTAAGTCCACGGCGCAGGATGCTCCATGATACAATCAGCGGCTGCCACGTAGTGGTAGGTGCCCCCAAAGCTGCGGCGTCCAGCACGCCCGCTAGGGAACGCTTGGGACCGTTTGCAGCCGGTCCAAAGCTGCCAGGATTTGGGATATCTGGCGAGCTTGGTGGAGACGACGCAGCAGACGAGTCCGAATTGACTGTTCGCGATGCTGCATACGTAGCGGAAGATGAATTGACGGTTCGCGATGCTGCGTACGTAGCGGAAGATGAATTAACGGTTCGCGATTAAGGCGGGATATTTTGGAAGGAGAGCAGTGATGCTAAATAACTTTCGTTGGCTGGCCAGCAGTGCTTTCATTGGGCTTTTCTTCATTTCGGCCGTAGCCTTTGCAGCCCCAGGCGACGTTATTACAACGCCTACTGGTGCCAAAATGGTCAAGTACCGCGGTTCGATCATTGATGAGGCTGGTAAGCCTGTCAGCGGTATATATCCAATGACATTCAAGCTTTATTCGGGAGTTAGGTCGAAAAAACCTGTGTGGTCCGACTCACTTTGGGTGGCTGTGGATAAGGGCAGCTTCGTGCTGACCCTAGGTGATGATAAGCCTCTGCCTAAGTCCGATCTGTCAACGCTTGTATTGGCAGTGGAGATCCGTGGCGCAGGTGAAATTGTGCGGGAGCCCTTTGTATTGGACCCAACACCAACAGCTGTTGTGGCTAAACCTGCAGCCGGCAAAGATCCGGCCGGTGCCAGCGTGAGATATGCCGACACTGCAGGATATGCAGTGGAGGCGGATCATGCCAAGAATGCTGACCGCATTGGAAATATGACCTTGGAAGAGGTCTCTAGGCGAATCGCCACCGAGGCTGGTGCTGGTGGTGGTAAGTCCAAGGTGGGCGCATCAAAAAAGGCGGGAGCAAGCGTTGGAGGGCCAGGTGGTACTACGGCCTATGAAGACTCTTGTCCCAAAGGCTGGGTCGTTACAGGCATCCGCGGTATGCATGGAAACGTGATCGACTCAATTCAATTAGTATGTTCACCAATCGAGTAGGTAAATCTCAATTAATAAACAGATTAAGAGGTAGTTATGTCCAGGGATAGACGGACTCACACGTGTGGCGCTTTGCGGGCAGCCAACATCGGACAAGAGGTGGTACTTTTGGGATGGGCGGCCAATGTACGTGACCATGGCGGCTGCGTTTTTATAAACCTTCGTGATCGTTATGGTATCACCCAGATCAAAGCCGACCAAGCCGATTCGGCCAAGCTGTATCAAGCGGCCGCCTTGATCAAACCAGAGTCTGTCATCAAAGTCGTCGGTGTTGTTATTGACCGAGGGACCAATCGCAATCCCAATATGCCAACTGGCGAGGTCGAGGTAGAACTGAAGGAAATTGAGGTGTTAAACCCATCAAAGCCAGTGCCTTTTCCAATCGCCAATGAAATCGACGCTAATGAAGTCACTCGTTTGACCTATCGTTATCTGGATCTGCGTCGGCCGGCCTTGATGCGCAATCTGGTGCTGCGTGCCCAGATTGTCAGGCAAGTCCGCAAGTATTTGGATTCCCAGGATTTTGTTGAGGTTGAAACCCCGATTTTGACCAAAAGCACGCCTGAAGGCGCACGAGATTATCTGGTGCCATCACGAGTTCACCCAGGTGAGTTTTACGCACTTCCGCAATCACCACAGACGTTTAAGCAGATTTTAATGGTCGCTGGTTTGGATCGTTATTACCAAATAGCACGTTGCTTCAGGGACGAGGACCTAAGGGCGGACCGCCAGCCTGAGTTTAGCCAGATAGATATTGAAGTCTCTTTTGCGACTCCCGAGTTGATGTATGAGATCGTCGAGGGCATGCTGGCAAGCGTTTGGAAAGATGTGTTTGACATCGATATTCCAACACCTTTCCCAAGGATTCCTTATGGTGAGGCGATGGAAAAGTATGGCTCAGATAAGCCAGACCTGCGCTTTGATCTGCCTTTGGCTACCATCACCGAGGTGGTTGCAAAGTCTGGATTCAAGGTCTTTAGCGATGTCGCAGAGGCTGGTGGTGTTGTAACTGCCATGCGAGTCCCAAACGCTGAAAGCTGGTCTCGTAAGGACCTAGATGGGCTCACCAAGGTTGCCACTGAAAACGGCGCTAAAGGCTTGGCTTGGTTCAAGATTGGGGCGGATGACTGGACAGGCTCGGCTGCCAAGTTTCTCGACGAGGGCGTTCGCCAGGCCATGATGGACGCACTGTCGGCTGAAGTGGGCGACCTGATCTTGGTGGTTGCTGACGCTGCCGGCCCCGCCAGACAGGCATTGGGTGCGATACGTTTAAAAGTTGGGGATCGCCTTGGCTTGCGTCCCTATGACAAATGGTCATTCCTGTGGGTTACCGATTTTCCGATGTTTGAGTGGGATGTCGCAGCCAACCGTGCAACAGCAGTCCACCATCCATTTACAAGCCCGGTTTTGCAGGATCTTGACAAGCTTGAATCCGCGCCGCTGCAGTGTCGGGCAAGGGCCTACGATGTTGTGCTTAACGGCACCGAGCTTGGTGGTGGCTCCATCAGAATCCACAATCGCGAGACTCAACAGCGCGTGTTCAAGGCTTTGGGGCTTTCCGAAGAGTCTGCCAGGGCTAAATTTGGCTTCTTGCTTGACGCGTTTGAGTACGGGGCTCCACCTCATGGTGGCGTTGCGCTTGGCTTGGATCGCATGGTCATGTTGATTACTGGTGCCAGCTCGATTCGAGATGTGATTGCCTTCCCAAAAACTACGGCGGCGTCTTGTTTGATGACTGAGGCCCCATCCCAGGCAGACCCGGCTCAATTGGCGGAGTTGCATCTGGCGGTTACCAAGTCATCATAAAGTCGGTTTTGTTCTCAGCCACTGTAAAGCTTTAAAGTCGATAACCACTGATTCCAATTGACAGCTATCGAGATAGCAAGCCACAACAGTAGCGCAAGTCCGGCTGACAAAATGTCCGGCTTGAAAACATGTCTTGTTGGTGGTGGTTCCAAGCCTTTTTTTGAGACCGCAAAATCAAAGATAAGCAAACTGATTATCAATAACACCGCGATTAATGAGATAAATGCCCAGATTTTGCTTGGCCTAAATTGGTACTCGATAGTGTGAGTGCCTTGTGGCACATAAACTGCTCTGAAAATGTGATTGGCCTTTAAAATTTCGGTTTTGTTACCATCGACAGTCGCCTGCCATCCAGGGTATTCGCGGTCTGACAGAACAACAAAGCCGTCAGACATCATTAAGGCCTTTAACACCACGTGATCATGTTCATATTTGTCTATTGTGACTGTGGATGGCGGTGAATTTGGGTTTTGCCGTGGCAAAGATTGGGTGGGTTGCTTTGATAAAAAGACCTTTGATGCCAGGTCAGAACTGGCTAAAAGCTTGGAAACTCGCTGCTTTGGATCGGTTTCCACCTCGAAGCTATGGACTGCATAAGCTCGTGGCAACGCGCTTTTGTCTTCCCAGACCGAGATTGGCCCATCCAATACTTGGCGAAATTGTGGACCTTTTGGGGCAACAGCTGTCACCAGCCATCTGGCGCCAAAAAGGCCAAAAGAGGCGTTGTTGTCATAGTAAATAGGCTGATAAACATTTAAAAATTCGCGGGATCTCAAGGGAACAATGCCATCAACAGAGTGCAAGTCATAAAGCATTGCCTGGTTGTAAATCAAAGACTCCATGGCACCTTGATATTGGGTCTTATCAAGGAGCCAGCCCTTTGCCAGATATTTTGTGGGGACTTTTCTAAAGGCTACCCGTTCGATCCGCTGCTCGATTGTTGGATGGTCTTGATCTGGCGGTTTTTGGGCGTCTCTGGCGGCTAAAATCGCCTTAACTGTATTGGGGGTGTCCCAGTAGCTTGGATCAATGGTCGGGACCTGGCGATGGCCAAAGTCGGCAAGTGGCAAAATGGTGGCGATTGCGAGCAATAAAAAGCTGGTGCGAGGCTTTGATAGTAATGCTGCGGCTATCAGTACGCCCAAGGCCACGGCCGCAATCACAAGATCTCTGATTAGTTCTTGTTTTAAAGGTCCTTTGATGTCATTTCGATATGTAAGTGCCAGGACTAGCAGTGTTGGGATGACCACTGCTAGTGTTGTTAAGATGATGTCTAATGGCTTGATTCGCTTACTTAAAACCGCTTCGACGCCACCGGCTGCCGCAAAGGATGCAAAAAAGGCTATCTGCAGGTTGAAGCGATCTGGAAAACGCAGGCTGTTGATGATTGGAAGGCGATAAATCTCTTTGATTCCAAGGGTTAGTGGGCCTAGTGCTATCAACACGAATAGCGCGGTAAAAATGACCCAAGGGGATTTTTGGCGCAGAGACAAAAGGCCAAGGATTACCACTGCAATTCCCATGTAAATATCAAGCATTGGCCTTGATTGGCCACCTGGATTTAGCCAGGCTGTGTCCATTCCCGCGGAACCAAAGGCTGATGGAACGACTGCTGCAACAATGGATTGCAAGGTGATGTGCTGTCCCATCTGGTCCGCGACTGTTAGTCCTTCGGCGCGGACTGAATCCTTTGCTAGTTCCATTGCTGGAATTAGATGGACTATGTACATGGCTGCTCCCAAAAGGATGGCGGCCACAAAAAATGCGGCTAACTTTGGGATCTGTTTGGAGGGAAAGATGGCTATTCTTGCAATTCCATAGATTGCCAGCGCCATCCCTCCCTGTATTGTTGTCTGAGGATGGCCGGCCAAGGCCATCAGACCTAGGGAAAGGGCTGTTAAGGCCAAATACTTCACACGTCTGGTTTGGACCATCTTTTCAAAGGTGGCGAAGGCCGCTGCTGTAAGTGCTGCAGCTTGGACGATGTTGATGTGCATGTGGTGGACAGCCAAGAATCCGGTAAGTCCGAAAACGGCGCCTCCAATGAAAGCGGCAGGGCGACTTAGGTGATTTGTCAGGAAATAAAAGGTGCAAACAGCGGCCACGGCCAGGTGCCCAACAAATAAAATCCCATATGCATACCATGCTGGAAGCAGGGCAAAGAGCCAGTTTGGAGGGTAAAGTGGCCCGACTTGGCCTTCAGCAAACAGGGGAAAGCCGGTGTAAATTCCTGGGGCCCAAAGGGGAAACTGACCTTTTGCCCAGGCCTGACCAAAGAAGTGGCGCAGTGGGACGTGGAATTCAGTGATGTCATTGAAAAACATGCTCTGGCCAAGGATTATTGGCAGGTGTACAACTGCGACTAGTAAGGCTAATGAAATGTCCCAGGGCAGGTTATGTCTAGTGTGTTGGTCTGGCAAAGTTAAAAGCGCCCTTAATACAGGCGGCAAGTGTAGCATTCACAAGCGCAAGGGGTAAAGTTGGGCATCGCAGAATTGACACGCGGGGCCCATGCCTCTATTCTTGTTGCGATTTTGGAGGCTTTATATGTATATCCGAAAATTATTTCCGCTCTTGATGCTGACGCTGGTTGCCTGTGGTCCCAAATATATTCCTAATACTGAGGTGCCGGATAATCCAAAGAATCGTGAAATTGTTGAGTTGGTGGAGCGTTATCGCCAAGCTGTTGAAGAGCGTAACATTAATGCTCTAAAGGAAATGATCTCCAGGAGTTATTTTTCCAACGCTGGGACTACCTCGGATGATGAAGACGATTATGCTGCAGAGTTGGTTGAGCAGACGATTTTGCCGTTTTTGAAGCAAAACATTAAGAAAGTTCAGTATGGCATATTTGTGAAACGTGTGCGTTTTGAGAGTCCTACGAGGGCTGTGGCTGAATTTGAGCACTCGTTTCGATATTTGTACGTTGTTGATGGGAAGGATCGTTGGCAGCAACGAATCGACTTTAACCGCCTGGAATTCGCGCTAGAAGACGATGTTTGGCGCATTACCGGCGGGTTGTAGTAGCCGCCGGATGTCCCCGGCCCTGTCCCTGCTACAGATCGTGCTAACTTGTCTGTTTTGGCTCCCGATTGTTCAATCTTTTTTGGCGTTTGATCTCTTCGTTACAGTTTTAAAACATGTCCGGGGGCATCCTTCCGGGAGCCAGCTCGCCGTGCCATCCCAACGGTCACTTTAGCAACGCCCGAGCCGGCGCATGGTCGCAAAAGTGACCGTCGGGTCCCGGCAGCGTCGACTGGCCACTCCTCCAGGATTGCCCCCGGACCATGTTGCAGGGTGCCCTCTCGACCTCTTTTTAGCTCCAAATCCTGCTAAAAAGCACAATCATCTTCCTGTCCCCGTTCCTGTCCCCGTCCCTGTCCCTGTTGTTGGACCCTTCCCCCTGCCCCCCGCCCCTACACCATCCCCGCTTTTCCAGGACTACGACAACAACAATGTTTGAGATTTTTATTCAGGATCTGGGATGCAGAACTTCCAGGTGCAGAATTTTTGTGCGTCGGGAACGACGTCGCAGGTCTTTCCGTCTTTGCAGTCGGCGGCTGTTTCGCATAACAGGCCGGTGCCACCGCATTTTCTGGTGTCTTCGCAAACGCTCCAGGGTAATCCGCCGCAATCAGTATCAGATGTACAAGCCTTTTTGCCGGCGGGTAACTCACGGCAGGTAGATCTGTTAGGGCAGGCAATGCCGTGACAAGGGGTGGCGCAGATTGGGTCGGAATCGACTACGACTGCCTCTGTGATTTTTCGCCCTTCGAATTTTACACATGGGCCTTCGTAGCATGATGGATGATCACCCACCAAGCAGGTGTCAAAACAGTAAACCTCGCTTTCCCGGCATTGGTCTTGGCCAGCCTCAATTTGTGCTTTGCAGTCAGCAAGCATCTTTTCGGTCATGACACATGACTCAAAGTCCGGTGCAGGCTGACAGGCCACCAAAAACGAAAACGCGAAAACCAAAGCTAAAGCGCCAAAGCGAGTGATGGACACGTGCCACCTCCGAAACTGATACCCCGACATTGTATATTACAAACGTTTGACGTCAAGAATATCATGTGGAATTAAGCTGATTTCAAGGCGCTAATCAAGCGTTCAATATCTTTATCAGAGTTGTTTTCCGTGACCGCAATCAAAAGCCCGTCGGAAATGTTGAGAACCGTCTTATCCAAGGCAAGGCCTGGGACCAGTCCATCCTTGGATAGCGTTTCAACCACCTTGCTTGCAGGTTTGCCAAGGCTTACCACGAACTCGTTGAAAGTGGGACCGCTAAAGGCAATCTTTAATCCGGCAGAAACCAGCATATTCTTTACACGTTCAGCGCGGAAATGATTGAATTTAGCAAGCTTATAAAGCCCGGATTTGCCAAGCATTGACATGTGAATAGCCGACATTACGGCGCAAAGCCCCTCGTTTGAGCATATGTTCGAGGAGGCGCGCTCTCTGCGGATGTGCTGTTCTCGGGCGGCCAATGTCAAGGTGTAACAGGTGTTGCCCCTTGAATCAACGGTACGACCAATCAAACGACCAGGCATACCCCTGACGAAGGGCTGCTTGACTGCAAACATGCCAAGGTAAGGGCCGCCAAACGAAAGGGGTAGCCCCAGCGACTGTCCTTCACCTGCAGCGATATCGGCGCCCAAACTGCCTGGAGGCTCAATCAAACCAAAGGCCAGAGGCTCCGAGAAGGTGGCTATCGACAAGGCTCCGGCGTTATGAGCCAGCTCGGAGATTTTGCCAAAATCCTCAATCACCCCAAAAAAGTTGGGTGTTTGCGCGACAACTGCAGCGATTGTGTCATCAAGCAGACCACCAATCTTGGCAAAATCAATGGCGCCTGTCTCGTCAAATGGCGCCAGCACCAGATTCTCAGGCCCAACATACGATCCAACCACTTTTCGGTATTGGGGATGGACAGTGCTTGCAATCAAAATCTTATCGCGCCTAGTGTGCTTGATAGCCATCAAGCAACCTTCCGCCAGCGCCGTTGCGCCTTCGTACATGGATGCATTTGAAACATCCATCCCCAAAAGGCTGGCCACCATCGTCTGATACTCAAACTGGGCCATCAAAGTGCCCTGAGATAATTCAGGCTGGTAAGGTGTATAGGCGGTAAGGAATTCTCCACGTCCAACAAGATGATGCACAACCGATGGGACGTAGTGATTGTAGGCGCCTGCCCCCAAAAACGATGTGACGAGTTTGTTTTTAGCAGCCAAGTCACGCATGTGCGCTAGCACTTCCGGCTCGCTCATCGGTTCAGGCAGCTTAATCTGATCCTGCACCTTAAATCTTTCTGGGATAACGCCGAAAAGTTCATCAATGGAGGAAACCCCAATGACTTCAAGCATTTCAGCTATTTCAGTTTCTGTGTGTGGCGTAAAATCCATAAACCGCCCCCGTCTTTAATACAACTTACAAAAGTCCTATCAGGGCCAAGGACGCTGTGGAATATCGATGCTTTATTCGTCTTCCAAAGTACCGATGTATTCCTCGTAATCTTCGGCGGACATCAGATCTTCCAACTGACTCGCGTCTTCGATTTCGATGCGAAGCAGCCAGCCTTCTTCGTATGGGCCTGAATTGACCAAGCCAGCGTCGTCTTCCACGTCTTCGTTAATCTCAATGATTACACCAGCGACGGGGGACATAATTTCGCTGGAAGACTTTTGGCTGTCGATGTTTCCAACCGACTCGCCACGTTCTACTTCGTCGCCAACGCGTCTTAACTCAACGGCCACGATGTCGCCCAACTTGTCCTGGGCGTAATCAGTGATGCCGATGGTCACGATGTTGTCGCCTTCCTCTCTGACCCACTCATGACTTTCGGAGAATTTGTAATCCTTCGGGACCGACATTTTCTGCCTCCTAAATTTTAAAATTCCTACGAACCCGACCAACCAAATCACGGTCCTGTGGTCTTGGCATAACCTTATGCCTCGCGCTTGTAAAAGGGACCGGCTACCACAACTGCTGGTGCCCTGCGCAGCCCTTTGAGATCAATGTCGAATCTGGTGTCTGTTTTGGTGAAATCCACCGGAACATAACCCATTCCGACCGCGACCCCAGTACTTGGCGAGTTAGCACCGGAGGTTACAACCCCAATTTCATCGTCGCCGCTGAAAATCTTGTAACCCTGCCGGGCAATACCCTTGCCGTCGATCACAAAACCGACCAGCCGTCTTTTCAATCCAGCCTCTTTTTGGGCCACCAATGCGTTTTTACCTATAAAATCGCCTTTGTCAAACTTTACTGTCCAAGCAAGGCCAGCTTCAAGTGGATTGGTGGTCTCATCGATGTCATTACCATACAGGCTGTAACGCATTTCAAGACGTAAAGAATCCCTGGCGCCTAGGCCAATTGGGGCAATTTCGAGGTCCTCGCCCTTGGCGAGTAGTTCCTTCCACAGGTCGGATGCTACTTCGTTGGGGACGTAAACTTCACCGCCGGCTTCGCCTGTGTAACCAGTTGCTGCGACGATGCAATTGGCACCTTTATAGTCCAGCTCGATGAAGGAAAACGGTCGCAATTCAGCTGCCTTGGCCCCAAAAATTCGCGAAATCAGGGTGGGAGCCTTTGGCCCTTGAATGGCGATTTGGGCGTACAAATCAGACTGGTCGATGACCTCGCACTCACCATCAGCCTGTTTCACAAACCAGGCAAAATCCTTTTCCTTGTTAGAGGCATTTACACATGCAAGCCACTCGGTCTCACCGGTGCGATAAAAGATAACGTCATCGATGATGCCACCGTCGGGCAGCAACACTGGGCTATAGACTGCTCGCCCAACTTCACAAGCCATGTTGTTGGTGGTGACTTTTTGGACGATTTTTTCAGCGTTCGGTCCCCTAAAAAGAATCTGGCCCATGTGGCTGACATCAAATATGCCAACGTGGGTGCGAACTCTATGATGTTCTTTAATAATCCCCTCAAATTGGATAGGCATTGAGTATCCTGCAAAGGGAACCATCTTGCCACCAGCTTTGACGACATCATCGAAAAGGGCTGTCTTTTTGAGATCTCCTGTATGACTCATTTCTGCCTCCAACATCAAAGGCCCGTGCTTGGTAATATAGCAAGCGATCCAGCGGGTCAAGCAAAATTAACCGGAACTAGTATTCTGTAGTTCCTTGCCCGTGTAAAACCCATTAAAAGGGAAACGGCAACCCTCTGCGTGCACATGCTGCAATCACAGTATTGCGCATCAGATAGGCTATCGTCATTGGACCGACTCCTCCTGGAACAGGAGTTATGAACGACGCCTTCTTGGAGGCGCTTTCAAAGTCGACGTCTCCTGTGAGCTTGCCTTGGGCATTTCGATTCATGCCAACGTCGATGACTACGGCGCCTTCCTTAATCCAGTCACCTTGAATCATGTCCGCTCGCCCAATGGCGGCCACCAAAACGTCTGCTTCGGCGATTCGCGCAGGCAGATCCTGAGTTCTGGAGTGGCACACGGTCACGGTGGCGTGTCGTTGCAGTAAAAGGTGGGCCATGGGTTTGCCAACAATCAAGCTGCGCCCAACCACAACTGCGCGTTTGCCTTTCAGGTCTGTGCCTGTTTCATCAATCAAACGCAGGCATCCAGCCGGAGTACAGGCCAGCAGGCCTGGTCTATCAGAAACCAGCATCCCCAGATTCACAGGATGAAACCCGTCAACGTCTCTGGCGGGATCCTGAGCGTCCGTAATGCGATTCGTATCAATGTGAGGGGGTACAGGCAACTGCACAAGCACGCCGTCAACGCCTGCATGGCTGTTTAGGCTTGCCAACAGGGTAAGCACCTCAGACTCAGTCGCGTCCTGTGGAAGACGATGTGTAGTTGAAAGGATCCCAACTTCTGCCGCTGCACGCTCTTTATTGCGCACGTACACATGAGAAGCCGGGTCATCACCCACTAAAACAACATGCAGGCCGATCTCAACGCCGCGTTCCTTCAGTGATTCGACTGCCTGGGACACCTCTTGGCGGACCTTAGCCGCGATTGCCTTACCATCAATAATCTGCGCCATTAAACCCTCCCGAAAGTGACACCCGGATGTTATCGACTAAGACTGACCCGGTCAAGGTGCACTTTGTGCCAAAATGATCAACGCCGTGATCGCGAGCCTGAGACGCTAAACAGGCCGTGATTATCGGTTGTTGTGTTGCAGATCCCATTCACTTGTTTACAATTGCAGAGGATTTGCAACAAGACTGTGGCCGACTGCTTCAAATTTCGTAACAAAGTGGGGCTTGATGTGGCTATCGAAGCGCTACGAGAGGCGTGGCGGTTTGGCAAAGTCACCATTGACGAGCTGGTAGAAGCCGCCGAAGTCAACAGAGTAGCCAAAATCATACGCCCATATTTGGAGGCGATTGTATAAAGCAGGACAAGAAAAACGTCGGTCATTCAATCTTTCAACGTCTTCTTACAGCTGCACCAATTCGGCTTTATCGTGTTTTCGGGGATATCATCCGGCGGGATGGTGGTGAATGGCTCGTAAGAAAAATTCGAAAGCACAGGGCAAGTGGTTGTGGCTTAAGGTTACTGGTCTTGTGATGGTCATCGTGGCGGCCGTGGGGATATTGGTGGCTGCGGCTGTGGTTCAGGTGGTTGAAGCTGGCTTGCCTGAGGTTCCAAGCTTTCAAGAATATAGGGAGCGGGTTCCAAAGATTAGCAGGGTGTTTGCCAGCAACGGCTCTGTAATTGCAGAGTTTTTTGTTGAACGTCGAACGGTGTTGGATCCCAAGGATTGTCCCGAGAATGTTAAAAAGGCGATTTTGGCCGCAGAGGACGCAAAGTTCTATCAACACGCGGGGTTGTCTTATCTTGGCATCGCCAGGGCCATGTTGGTAAACATGTGGCGCGGCAAGATTTCACAGGGGGGCTCCACCATTACACAACAGGTGGTAAAGCAGGTTTTGCTTTCCTCTGAGCGTACCTATGAAAGAAAATTCAGAGAGCTGCTGTTGGCTAGGTTACTGGAAAAGAAACTGACAAAAGATGAAATTCTGTCGATTTATCTAAGCCATATCTATACGGGTCACGGCCAGTATGGCTTTGTAGAGGCAAGCAATTTCTATTTTGCCAAGCCTGTATCGTCCCTGAATTTGGCAGAGGCGGCTTTGCTTGCAGGAATTGTTGCTGGTCCTGAGGGTTATTCGCCAATTCGCAGGCAGGAAAAGGCGGCGCAGCGCCAACACTATGTGTTGGGCCAGTTGGCTGCAACTGGACTTGCAAGTGAGCAGGAGGTTGAGGAAGCTAGGAACACGCCTGTGAAAATCTATGGTGGAAGCCCACCCACGTTGGGGGTGGCGCCTTACTTTACAGATGCTGTGCGAAGGGAAGTGTTGCGCCTGTATGGCTCAGGTTCGTTGTTGAATGACGGCCTTACCGTTTACACGACGTTGGATTTGGAGGTGTCAGACGCTGTACAAAAGGCGGTTGATCAAGGGATTGTCGATCTTTACACCAGCAAAAGGACCCGAGATGGCGATGAGATAGCCGCCAAGCAAAAGGCTGGTGATCGGACGAAGGTAGATGATGACGAGGAGCCAGAAATTCCACCGCCTCCTCAGACTGTTTTGGCAAAGCCGGTTGCCTGTTTGGCTGATGGCAAAATCGAAGTTAAGGTTTCAGGTCGCAAGGCGTTCCTGAATCGAGCCAGTTTAAGGCGGCTGGCTCTGGCCAGGGGCGAGGATTTGGACAGTTTCTGCCCAAAACAGGATCTGTGGGTAAGCCTTTCCAGTGAAACCGTTCAAGAAGATGGCAGCAAAGTTTTGACAGTTAATGCTGAGATAGGCCCTCAAGTGGCTGCGGTTGTTTTAAACGCCAAGGATAAAAGCGTTTTGGCGCTGGTCGGGGGGGAGGACTTTACAAGCAGGCCCTTTAATAGGGCGGTGATGTCGAAAAGGCCGATTGGGTCGACGGTGAAGCCGTTTTTGTATGCCGCGGCGCTGGAAAACGGCGTCAACGCGTCAGACACCTTTGTAAATGACAGGATTTGTTTTCGTGGGGCCAAAGGTCGCAGCTGGTGCCCCAGAAATTACAGTGGGGGTTATGATGGGCGCACCTACGGGATTGGGGAGGCCTTGGCCAAATCAACCAACGTGATTGCGGTCAAGGTGCTGGGCCAGATTGGGGCAGGTCGCTTGGTGGATTTACTGTCGACGCTTGGAATTCCTGGGGCCCCGAAGGATTTGTCATTAGCGCTTGGCAGTGTGGAGGCTAGTCCTTTGGCTTTGACCAACGCCATGTCAATATTTGGAGCCAGAGGCAAATTTGATACCCCCCATATGATCGACACGGTCATCGATTCCAGTGGTCGCGTGTTGTTGCGACATGAACCAAGGCCATCTCAGCCAATTTCCAGGAAAACGGCTGCTTCTTTAAGGACTTTTCTGCGGCAGGTTGTAACTGAAGGGTCTGCAAAGGAACTAGCAGATTTACCTTACGATATATGGGGCAAAACTGGGACATCAAACAAGGCACGCGAGGCTTGGTTTGTTGGGGGTGAAAAAGAGATTGTGGCCAGTTTCTTGGTGGGATATGACGATAGAATGTCCATGAAAGGGGCCACTGGGGGCAACACGGCGGTACCATTTTTCAAGCTTTTTATGGAGTATTTTAAAGGCTTGAAATGACGTGCAAGGGGGCTAGCTAGGAGTTTTACGACCACCAACAATGTCCACGATCACCACGTTTGCGGCGGCCAAACCAAAGATCCCAGGCATTGGGGCTAGGCTTGGTAGGGGGCGTCTTATTCTGCCACGTCGGCCCTCATCTGCTGATTCGTCAGGCTCTTCCTGAAGCTCTGGTGGTACTTCCACAGCAGGCTGGGTCGACCATATCGCGATTGGGCCACTTTGAACTCCGCGTTTACGCAGCCGCTTTCTGACTAGGCGCGCCAAAGGGCAGCCATCTGTTTCAGATATGTCAGAAATCCGCAACAGCATTGGGTCTGTTCTATCCGCGGCGCCCATGGCTGACACCACTGGGATGTTTCGTGCAACACATGCTGCTAACAGCTCCACCTTCGAGTTCAGGCTGTCAATCGCGTCAACGCACCAATCCATTCCTTCGAGCACCGCATCAACCTGCGTGGCGTCAAAAAACACGCGCATTCCTTGGACGTTACAAGCTGGATTGATTGATTTGACCCGCTGTGCAGCAACATCAGCCTTGAAACAGCCCATGGTTTCTTTCAAAGCGTACAACTGTCGATTCAGGTTGCTTGGCTGCAAGTTGTCAAAGTCTACCAAGCGCAAAGTTCCAATCGCAGATCTGGCCAAGGCCTCAGTGGCAAAAGAACCAACGGCCCCTAAGCCAACAACGACGACCTTGGCGCCTTGAAGACGCTGTAATCCTTCATCACCCACTCTCATTCTGATTCGGCTGTAGGCCCCTTCGATTGGCGCGGGGTCAGGGTCAGGGGCAGGGTCAGGGTCAGGGGCAGGGTCAGGGGCGGGGACAGGGTCAGGGGCAGGGCGGGCCGAAACAGTTCCTAGGTTTGGGGCCAAACCCAGGTCAGCGCCAGTGGATTCGTCGTTCAATTCCTTCAAGACGCACGCTCCAATTCCAAATCAAACAATTGCATCGCATTATTTGTGGTCTGTTCAATTACTTTCGCAATGCTACAGTCATGCAGTTTTGCAAGCGCCACGGCAATTTCAGGCAAGTCACAAGGCTGCACTCTTCCTGCAGGGACGGACTCGGTTCCAATGTAGGGAGCATCTGTTTCCAACACAATGGTTTCCAGCGAAGTCGCCTTAACAGCGGCGCGAATTCTGACGGAACCAGGCCTAGTGATCGTGCCGCCAACTCCTCGATAATACCCAAGTTTGAACAGCTCATTTGAAAGCTCGGTGGAACCACCAAAAGCGTGCGCAACACCCAGATGTTTGCCTAAAGATTTAAGCACTTGCAGCGTTTCCGAAAACGCCTTTCTGACGTGGACGATGATCGGCAGCCCAGCGTCTTTGGCCAATTGCGCCTGAGCCAAAAACACCGCTTTTTGGACCTCGACATTAGCAGGCACAACAGCTTTATCCAAGCCAATTTCCCCAATGGCTGTGACATTTCCCTTGGAAATCAGTTCTTCAAGCCAACCCAATTCTTGCTTGATGTAGGCCTGCACATTGGTCGTGTCCACGCTTGCAGGTATCCAAGCGGGATGAATCCCCACTGCGGCAAAGGCCTTACCTGGCCATTGTTTAGCCACCTCCACCGCATCACACGAACTTTCACGATCCGCCGACGGGCAAACGAAGGCTGCCACTCCAACTTCATAAGCTCGTGCAATAACTCCAGAAATGTCGCTGTTTAATGGAATGTCCGTTAAATGGCAGTGGGTGTCGATCAGCATTATGGTTGGACACCCATGGCGCCAGGTATCATCATATCCCCAGTTCCAACCCGCGTGTTTCCAAGGTCTGACACTGTGCCGTCCTGATTGAAACGCAACGAACGGATTCCCTCGACTTCTGCAATCAAAACCAGCCCTTTTAGAGCACCACGGGTAATCATATCTGTCGCGAAAGGCAGCTGCACCTTGCCATTCGCGCCCCAAGCAACAGGGCCATTGTTTGTAAAGGCAGGCGTAGCAGCTGGGTTGTAGCCCAAAACTATGACGTTATTGCCAAAGCCGCTTAGAACAATGGCGGCGTTGTTAAAGGGTGACGTCACAATTCCGACCGGGTCATTGATTGGGGAAATGACCTGTTTTCGTTCTATCGAGTTTTGTTCAATTTCAACAATTGCAACTCGATTTGGAACGTTTTCATCATTGTAAACCTGGTTGTCGCCCAAAAGCATAAAGCGGCCGTCCATCGTCAAGGCTCCAGAAGCGATTTGGGCCACGTCGTCACCAAACGCGTTCGTGCCTGCCAGAAGTTTAGGCTCGTCGCCCCACGAAAGTACGAAGGCATCATCGCCCTCGGTAGAATCCAAAAGATCCATGGCGCTTACGAATGCTTTTCCTGGGAATTGTGGTGAAAAGAGCAGGTTCGAGACTATTTTTCCAGGTGCCACAAGCCCTTCATCCACGACACTGCCGTCGCAGTTCAGGCTAATCAAGTAAATGCCTCCGCCATGATTGCGCCACTGACTGTTGATTACATAGAATCTGGACCCATCCCCAGCTGGAATTACACTTGACGCGTATCCAAATCCACCAACGTATTCCTTTTCAATTACGGTTACTTCGTTTGTGTCCGAGATGCTGAAAACGACTAGTTTTCCTTGGTCTGTCGGCACTAAACCGTACTTACCATTAGGTGTAAAAACCACCTTACCATAGGAGCTGCGGGTCAGTTCAAAAAAGACCTCAGAGGCAGTAAGGTTTCCATCCGTATCCAAATCAAGAACCGTGTATCTATCAGATTGTTGCCCTTCAGGGCCGAATGGTAGGGCGACTACCACTTTTCTTACGTAGTCAGATGGTCCGGGTTCCCATTGGCATTCTGGGTCATCACCATTGCCATCGTCTTGGGTGGTCTCGTCGGGCGTAATTTCGTCTTGGGTGATTTCATCAGTTGTAACCTCATCTTGTCTAATGTCTTCTTCACCAATTTCATCTGGTGACGCGGTCTTATCATTGGGAGTATCAACACTTGGACGATCATCCGAAGTATCAAAGCTGTCAGCAACATCTTGCAAATTATCTGCAAAATAATTGATGTCCCTATCAGGCACAATAATTGAGTCATCTGTAGAAGGCTTGTCTGTACCTGAGCATCCCGCCAAAGCACACGCGGCAACGGCAAACAACAGTATTCTTTTCATCTTACACTCCCAAAGGTCGGCGAATGATACCACGATTGTAGGCAAAGACTGTCTGGAAATAGCGACTTTCAATGTAATTTCAGCTATGAAGACAGCGCCAAAAGGGGTAAAAGCTTCTACGCGCATTTTTTGCCTGCAGTGGCTGGTAAAGAAGGGCGACTTGTGAAAAGCTATCAAGACCATTTTGGAGGGGTTTTAATCAAATGAGTACAAAAACCACCCTTAGAGACAGCGCCGCGATGCGGTGGCTTGTCTTGTTGTTACTGTCATTCGCGATGTTTTGCTCCTACATCTTCATGGACATCCTATCGCCAATCAAAGACCTCCTGGAAACAACCAGAGGCTGGGACTCGGTTGCTTTCGGCACCTATTCAGGCGCGGAGCCATTCCTAAATGTTTTCATCTTCTTTTTGATCATCGCCGGCATCATTTTGGACCGGATGGGCGTGCGATTTACCGCAGTCCTGTCTGGCGTGGTAATGCTCGTGGGTGCGGTTATCAACTGGTACGCAGTAACCGAGGCGTTCATGGGTTCCAGCCTAGAGGCGTGGTTTAACAATAATCTCAATTACATACCCATTTTTGACGAATTGGGCGTGTCCCCGTTCTACAAGGGAATGCCCGCATCAGCCAAATTCGCGGCTATTGGCTTCATGATCTTTGGCTCAGGCGTCGAGATGGCCGGTATCACCGTCTCCCGAGGAATCGTTAAATGGTTCAGAGGCCGTGAAATGGCCTTGGCTATGGGCGCGGAAATGGCGCTGGCCCGTTTGGGAGTCACCACTTGCATGATTTTCTCGCCAGTTTTCGCTCACATGGGGCCAAAACCTGACGTGTCGCGGTCGGTCGCATTTGGCGTCGTCTTGTTGATGATCGCCCTGATGATGTTCATCGTGTACTTCTTTATTGACCGCAAACTTGACGCTCAGACTGGCGAGGCTGAAGAAAAGGACGATCCCTTCAGAATTCGTGACCTTGGCAAAATCCTTACCAGCAGCGGCTTCTGGCTGGTGGCTTTGCTGTGCGTTTTATATTACTCCGCGATTTTCCCGTTCCAAAAGTACGCGGTCAACATGCTGCAATGCAATTTAACCTTTGAGGAGGTGGCCAAGGGCTCAATTTGGGGGTCCAGCTGGATTACCGTTGTCCAGTACGTTTTGTCGCTGGTTGTGGCCGCAACTGCGTTCATGAGCAACTTCAAAGAAGGTAAGATTCGGATTGCATTGCTGATTTCCGCCGTAGTTTTCCTGGTCGCCTTTTGCTTCTTTGCATACAAACGCCAGTCGGCCGAGTCCATCTTCGCGGTTTTCCCGCTTCTTGCAGTTGGCATTACCCCCATCATTGGCAAATATGTTGACCACAAAGGCAAGGCCGCGTCCATGTTGATGATCGGCTCGTTGCTGCTTATCGCTTGCCACTTGGCTTTTGCCTTCATACTGCCGCTGTTCAAGGGCAACAACGTCGGTGGCGTCATAATGGCGTTTGCCACCATCTTGGTGCTTGGCGCGTCTTTTTCCTTGGTACCAGCATCTTTGTGGCCAAGCGTTCCAAAACTGGTTGACGCCAAGGTCATTGGATCCGCCTATGCATTGATTTTCTGGGTACAAAACATTGGTCTATGGCTGTTCCCGATGCTTATTGGCAGGATCCTGAAGGCGTCAAATCCAGACATCGAGCAGGCTTTAGCCGCCGGTGAGATCTCCGCACAGGAAGCCGCCGTGTCATACAACTACACCAACCCTCTGTTATTGTTGGCTTTCCTTGGTTTCTTGGCGCTGATTCTGGGATTCGTTTTGAAGGCCATTGATAAAAAGAAAGGCTACGGACTGGAACTACCCAATATCGTTCAATCCTAGCGTCTTGAGCGTGCAAGCCTAACTAACGCGCACACTCCAGCGACAAGATACGGCGTAACAACTATCAAAGTGAAACACGTCGCTTCCATGACTGTTAGTCCAACAAGTACAGGTAAAAGCAGTGAAATCAGGAAGAATATGCCTGTGATTGGCCAGTACCAGCCTTTTTTGGGACCGCGGCTCAAGATGAAAAACCAACCTAGGACAAGCAAGTTTGCGGCCAAACTTAGCAGTGAAAGCACCCCCAACCAAACCTGCCTACATCCGACAAAAATACTCCCCACATGTTGATTTGAGGCCATCGTAAAAGAACCAAAACAGAGACCCAACCAAAAATGACTGGAATTAAAGCTAAGACAAGGCGTGCGACAAGATTCCTCACTGGGCTTGCATCCATCTTTTTAAGAGTTGTGTTCAGCAAGCGTTTCAAAACGATGAACAAAACCCCATGCCCAATGACAAGGATGAAAAACACAATCCAGGTTGTTGTGAAGCCCTCGGATGGATGAGTTTTATCAGCTATTGTTCCTGTGTCGCTAATATACAGCCGGTCTACAATGTAGCCTAGTACCTCGCCCCCTCTGTTAAGCTGCTCAACTGCCAGGGCTTCAGCTGTCGATATGAATGTTGGCACAGACAAAACAAATAGGACTCTTTCGATTCGCCTGTTAGCTAAAGCGTCGAGGTCTTCCATCGAAGTGATTAGGCCGCCTGTATTTACCAGGGAAAACTCAAGGGTATATTTAGGGTAATGGGCTTTTCTGGTAGCTGTAAAGCTATCGCTAGGTTGAGAGTCGTCAATCATCACGACGGTTGTATAAAGGGCCGTCTCACTACGCAAAAAGCTGGGTCTGCGTTCGCGCCAAGATTTGTGAGAGCCTAGAATTGAGCTTGGATACGTTATCGAAGGAATGGCGCCCGGTCGATTGGTCAACGCCTGTACAAGTCGACTAGGTCTGTCAATCTGATATTTCTGGTCAACTGCTAAGGATCCATGGAATCTGGTATTTGGCAATACTTGCAGGTCACCCTCATAGCTTCTGGATAGTCCATCAAGTTGAGTAAAGTCGGGTCTTTTGGTTGATAACAGGTCAAAAAACAACATGCCAGCATCTAAAAGAAGCCATCGCTCATCTGAATGGCCGGCATCTAAAATCTTGGAATAGAGATAACTAAGGGTTTGAGCGTCTTCAGTTATAAAGACAAGCCGTTTCCCAGAATTTTCTAGGCCAATTCTGAGTTCTCGGTCTTTTAGAAGTTGTCTTGGATCAAGGTTACAAGCGCCATCCACGTGATACATGGCAAACACTGTAGGGTGCCTTGGGTCAATCAGGATGTCGTCTTCATTCAGGCCAAGCTTGCTTGCACTTGCACCTAGAACGGTGCAATCAGTGGCAAACGACTCCGAGTTTTCAGCTGGACCTAAGCTGTGAGGGGCATCAGGGACCATAAGGTGAAGCGCAATGAGACCGGCTACAGCTGCTGCAGGAATTAGTACGTAAAGCTTCTTATCTTTTGGCAACATCCTGTTTGAAGGCTCCTTAAAACGGCTGCGGCGATTCTAGCATGTTTGATTCAGCTTGCATTGCCAGGGGAGGAAAGTGCTTGACTTTTACACGCTATCACTTCAGAATCTGGCCCGTGCTGCGCCGCCTTAGCTCAGTTGGCAAGAGCACCTGACTGTGGATCAGGGGGTCATTGGTTCAAATCCAATAGGCGGTACCAACTGCTCCTAATCCTTCATGGTGATATATGAAACAACGCGGTTTGATTCCAAGGAAAGTCAAAGGTTTTCGCGATATTGACCCAGCTTTAAACGAGCAACGAAACCGACTTGTACAGGTCGCGTCAAAGGTCTATCGCAGTTATGGGTTTGAACACTGGGATTCACCAATCCTGGAGTACGCCGAGTGTCTGGGTAAGTATCTGCCTGACCAAGACACGGCGGATGAAGGCGTTTATTCCTTCAGAAATCCGGAACTGGAGCCAATTCTGGACATGAAGGGCAACGGCCTGAGGGATAGTTCAAACAACGTCCTGATGGATAACCATTTGTTGTCATTGCGTTATGACCTTACAGCCCCCCTTGCCAGGAAGTACGCTGAAGAGCTATGGACTGGGTCTGGTCAAACCAAAAGTCCAACGCTGTTTCGGCGGTATCAATATGGGCCTGTCTATCGTTTTGAGGCCAAGCTGGATCCTGGGCGTTATCGTGAGTTTTGGCAGATGGATTTTGACACGGTTGGCTCATCTGACGTCGCGTCCGATGCTGAAGCTTGCTGCATTTTGTCTGATACGCTGGAAGCGCTTGGCCTTGCCCGTGGCTCATATGAGATTCGTGTCAACACTAGGAATCTGCACAAGGGGCTGTTTGAGAAGCTTGGAATTTCAGATGAGGGCGTTGCCCGCGATGTTTTAAGGGTCATCGACAAGTACGACAAGATTGGTGAGGCGGGGATCGCGGCTGAGCTTGGCGAGGGCAGGGTGGACCCGCTTTCAAAGGCCAAGATTCCAGGCCTTGGGATGCCGTTGGATCAGGTTCAGACCCTGGTTAATTACGTTCAATCTTGCATTGGCGTGCAAGGGCGCGAAAACGTGCTGGCCAGGTTGGCGCCGCTTTTGGGGGATACCCCGACTGGTCGTTTTGGCCTTGACGAGCTGCAAAGAATCCACGAGATCCTTAATGGCTTGGATTACTTGGATAATAGGGTGGTGTTTGATCCATCGATTGCTCGTGGGCTGGCTTATTACACAGGACCTGTCTTTGAGGCTGTGTCCAAGCTTGAGTATCGCGATGCCAGCGGCAAGGTGCGAGGCTTTGGCGCCATTTGTGGTGGTGGCCGCTACGATGGGTTGGTTGAAAAGCTGCTTGGAATCAAGGTGCCTGCGACTGGGGCATCAATCGGAGTCGACAGGCTGCTAGAACTGCTGCGCCAGACCCAGCAACTGGAGATTGCTGCAACTGGACCTGTGTTGATTTTGGTAATGGATCAACAGTACATGCTGGAATATCAAAAGTTTGCCAAGGAATTGCGGCAGGCTGGGATTGCGGCCGAGGTGTACTACGGCCAAAAGTCCAAGATGAAGGCTCAGATGTCCTACGCAGACCAAAGGCAGGCTCCAGTGGTTGTGATTGCTGGTGGTAATGAGTTTGAGCAGGGCACCGTGTCCGTCAAGGACCTACGTCGTGGCAAGGAATTATCGGACCAGATAACAGACCGCAGCCAGTGGTTGTCTGATAAACCAGCCCAAATGGAAGTGCCGCGAGCTGACCTTGTGGCGACTGTAAAGGGGATGCTGTCAGATTAAGCGCCCCTGTGAACTTAGGTAGTATTTGTGGAGGCCGCATGCTGATTCATCACGATCAAAAATACTCCTTGGAAGATGTTTTGGCTGTTGTGCTGGGTGAAGAGGTCGAGCTGGCACCTGAAACCAAACAGATGCTGGCTGAAAGGCGGGCGCAGATTGAAGCCTTTGTGACTGGTGATAAACCCTACTATGGCTTTAATCGCGGGTTTGGTCACAACGTTGACCAAGCTGTTGAAGTTGAATTAATTGAGGAACTGCAGGAAAACTTAATTAGATCACATGCTTGTGGCGTTGGCGAATATGCTCCAAAGGAAGTAATCCGGGCGACCATGTTTTTAAGGGCTGTTTCCTTGGCTCGCGGGCACAGTGGAGTGCGGCCTTTAATCGTGGAAAAGCTGATCGAGATGCTGAACAAGGGGGTAACTCCTTGTGTGCCTAGGCATGGTTCCGTTGGTGCCAGCGGTGATTTGGCGCCTTTGTCGCATATTGCGATGGTTTTAATCGAACCTAGTGGCGGCGATGAGGAGTTTGCCTGGATCCCTGGAGTTGAGGGGGCAATACCAGCTGGCGAGGCCATGGCTGCCGTTGGGATTTCGCGCATAAAACTGGAGGCAAAGGAAGGGTTGGCCTTTAACAATGGCACCACCTATTCGACTGCCCTTGGGGTTTTATCGACTTTGCTTGGGGAGAGGCTGCTTAAGACGGCTTCGATTGCCACGGCCATGTCGGCTCAGGTGCTTTTGGGGGCTGACACCCCTTATCGTGCGGACCTTCATGACTTGCGGCCTCATCCAGGCGCCAAGACTGTTGCGCGGTGGTTGACGGCCATGATGGCTGACTCTCCCATCAGAAACGCCCACAAAGACCACGAAGATGACGGAGAGGTTCAAGACCCCTACAGTATCAGATGTGCTGGTCAGATCCTGGGGGCGTGTCACGACCAGTTGAGTTTTGCCAGGAAGACGCTTGAGACAGAGCTTGCGAGTGTTACAGATAACCCATTGATTTTAAAGATGACGGCTGCGGATGCCGTCGATCAAGGGGTGGATTCGCGGTGGGTTGGCCAGTACGTTAACATCGTTTCAGGCGGCCATTTTCATGGGATGCCCGTGGCGTTTGCCATGTTTGGCGTAATGCAGGCCGTGGCTGTCATGGCTAGGCTTTCAAACATGCGCTGCGCCAGATATGTGGATGGGCGTCGCAACAAGGGCATGAACGAGGACCTGAAGTGGTTTGATGAGTGGCAGGACAGGCCACTGGATGCGATTTCTTCAGGCATGATGATCCCGGAATATGTGACAGCGTCTTTGACCAACGTGATTTGGGGTGCCAGCATGCCTTCGCACCTGATGTCGATATCCACTGATGCTGGCCAGGAGGATCACGTCAGCATGTCGGCCGGTCTTGGGGTGCGCTTGTGGGAGACGTTGCCTCGCTTGGCTGAGATTCTGGCCATTGAACTTGCATTTACCAATCAGGCGGCTGCGATTAGGGCCAGAAGTGGGGCTTTGCCTTCAAAGATCGCTCTGGACGTCGAGGCAAATGAGCAAGTGGCGGAGCTGAAACAAAAGCTTGAGGCAAAGGCCCAGGAATTGTTGAATGAAAACCTGCAAAACGAGCGCTTTGAAGTGTCCTGTGGTTTGGCGGTCAGCCATCTGATAGACGAGGATGGATTGAGGCTTAGTCCTTGTTGTGAGGCGCTTAAGGAGCGAATTTCCAGCATTTTTCCACCTGTTACAGTCGATAGATACATGTCCAGGCAGATTCGCCAATTGGCTGAGTTGGTTATGTCTGGGGATATTGTGAAGACTGTGGAGACGGTCCTTGGAAAGGGTTTGGGTAGGGTCTGAGTGGGGTTTGAGGAGCTGGGAACTGAGGGGTAGTGGTTTGTGGGGCTGGGTGTAAGTGGGGTTTGAGGAAGTGGG